>Ga0131853_10000125_pt1 | contig 120930 bp, 118 predicted proteins | sample TergutLab28metaG_FD_92764 | JGI IMG/M metagenome (GOLD analysis project Ga0131853, IMG submission 92764) | Labiotermes labralis P1 segment gut microbial communities from Petit-Saut dam, French Guiana - Lab288 P1 (version 2) (version 2) | ecosystem: Host-associated > Arthropoda: Insects >...
AAACTTTTTTCCAAAAGATTTTCTCCGGGATATGGAGATCTTTCTCTTGAAATACAAAAAGTTTTTTATGATTTGCTTGAAATGAAAAAAATCGGAGTTGCTATAACAACAAGTTTTATGCTTATACCGCAAAAATCGGTTATTGCGATAACAGGGATTTATTAGATACAGATATTTAAATAAGGAAAAAATATGGCAGATAAAAAAACATTTTTGGAATTGCTAAAAAATAAAATTCTTGTTCTTGACGGAGCAACAGGAACAGAACTGCAGAAACGGGGTATGCCGAGCGGAGTATGCCCGGAAATATGGGCATCTGAAAACAAGGACGTCCAAAAAGCAATATATAAAAGCTATTCAGATGCAGGGTCAGATATAATTTACACATGCACATTCGGAGCAAACTTTTACAAACTTTCGCAATACGGAAGAACCGATGTAGAAAATATAAATTCCATTCTTGCCCAAATGGCAAAGGATGCGGTAGCAGCTGGTAAAAACACATTTGTCGCAGGTGACATTGGCCCTACCGGGCACTTTGTTGACCCTTTTGGCGAAATTGATTTTGAAGATGCTGTAAAAATGTTTAAGCGCCAGGTAAAAGGGCTTTTGGATGGAGGGTGCGATCTTTTTGTAATAGAAACACAAATGGATATCCAGGAAGCGCGCGCAGCGTTAATCGCTGTAAAAGAACTTACCAATGCTTTTACAATAGTAACAATGACATACGAACCCGAAGGGAGAACACTTAATGGAACATCGCCGGAAGCAGCTCTGGTTACGCTCCAAAGCCTTGGGGCAGATGCTGTTGGCTGCAACTGTTCAGCAGGGCCTGTTGAAATGTTAAAAATAATAGAACGGCTAAAACCTGTTTCAAAGATTCCTTTGGTTGCAAAGCCAAATGCAGGGATGCCTAAAATCATTGATGGCAAAACAGTTTTCCCAATGGGAGCAGAAGAATTTTCATTATTCGCAGAGCCTTTTGCAAGAGCAGGAACAAATATTATTGGTGGATGTTGCGGCACAACTCCGCAGCACATAAATCTGCTTGCAAAAGAACTTGCAAAACATAAACCTGTTTTGCCTGTAGCCAAAGATATTATTACCCTTTCAAGCGCAACAGAAGCCCTTATCTTAAACAAAAAATCCTCTTTGCAAATAATAGGGGAACGGATAAACCCTACAGGAAAGAAAAAACTCCAGGCAGAACTTCTGGAAGGCAAGTTATCTCTTGTACGCAAAATGGCAATGGAACAAGAAGCAGCTGGTGCAAATCTTCTTGATATAAATGCAGGCATGCCCGGAATCAATGAAAAAGAAACAGTAATAAAAATAATAGATATGCTTGTGCCATGGTGCAAGCTCCCTCTTGTAATAGATTCAGTTTCCCTGGAAGTAACAGAAGCAGCTCTCAGAAAATACCCTGGAAGAGCTCTTATAAATTCAATATCAGGTGAAAAGGAAAAAATCGAAAAACTTCTGCCTGTTGCAGCAAAGTATGGGGCTATGTTTATCCTTTTGCCTATTGCTGACAATGAACTTCCTGAAAATGCCGAAAAAAGGGTTGAAATCATAAACGATGTTTTCAAAAGCGCGGAAAAATTGGGATTCACAAAAAACGATATAATTATTGACGGTCTTGTTATGACTGTTTCATCAAACCAGCAGGCTCCGGCAGAAACTCTTAAAACAATAAAATGGGCAGCAGAAAACGGATTTTCTTCGTTAGCTGGTCTTTCAAATGTTTCGTTTGGGCTGCCGGAGAGAAAAAGGATAAACTCTTCTTTTCTTTCAATGGCTGTTGCAAACGGGATGTCCCATGTAATCGCAAATCCAGGAGAAATCGAGTTGATGTGGGCAAAGTACTCATCAGACCTTCTTACAGGCAAAGATAACGATGCATTATCATATATTAAATTTGCTTCTGAAAATCCAGATATTGATACACTGCCAGTAAAAAAAGAGAGCCCTGAAAAAAAACCGGGCAATTTAAAAGAAACATTATCCGGAAAAAATCCTGTTTACAATTGCATTGTGTCCGGCAACAGGGATGATATTATAGATTTTGTTAAAACAGCTCTGGAGAACAACACAAAACCTTCTGATATTCTGGAAAAAACAATGGTTCCTGCGATTATGTATGTTGGCGAATTATATGAAAGCAAAAAATATTTTCTGCCGCAGCTTATTGCAAGCGCAGAGACAATGAAAAAAGGGTTTTCAATACTTGAGCCACTTTTAAAAGATAAAAATTCAAGCGCAAAAGGGAAAATACTTTTCGCAACTGTGGAAGGGGACATACACGATATTGGGAAAAACATTGTAATACTTATGCTGCGCAATTATGGTTTTGATGTAAAAGATCTTGGCAAATCTGTACCAGCAGAAGAAATTATAAAAATCGCAAAAGAATTTAAGCCCGATATTATTGCGCTCTCTGCGCTTATGACAACAACAATGGTAAAAATGCCGGAAGTTATTGCGCTTGCAAAAAAAGAAGGGATTGAATCGCTGTTCATGGTTGGCGGCGCTGTTGTCACAAAAGAATGGGCAGAGTCAATAGAAGCATCTTATTCAAAAGATGGAGTTGAAGCTGTTAAAGTTGCGTCAAACCTTATGGTACGAGAGTAAATCTGTTTATAAAGCTACTTCACCTACCCCAAACAAATTTGCGGAGCAATGGATTCTGTACCGACGAAAGTCAGTATCTAGTGTAAGGATTGGTGCAAACCTTCGGGGTATACTTCGTTACTCTTCCTTAAAAAGCTCTACGACTTCTTCCGGAGTTTGGGCATTTAAAAGCAGGCGGCAAAAACTCTGCGATCTTGTAATTCTCGCAATTTCCGCAAGAGCTTCGATATGCGGACCAGATTGGCTTGGCTGAGCAAGGAGCAGGAAAAAAAGCTTCGATGGTTCACCATCAAGAGAATCAAAGTCAACACCGTCGGGAGCAATACCTATGGCAAGCACAAGGTTTTTTACTTTTTCTGTTTTCGCGTGCGGAACAGCAATCCCTTTTTCAAGTCCAGTGCTTCCCATGTTTTCCCTTGCAATAACAGCTTTAAAAGCACTTTCGGAATCGCTTAATTTTCCAGCTTTATCAAGAACATCGATAAGCTCTCTGATTATTTCGGTTTTTGTACTTGATTTTAATGGTACTCTAACAACATTTGTTGCTATCAAATCTACTATTGCCATTTTTTTTCCATCCTTATAGTTAAAAGCTATTATACATTATCTGAGCTTATTGTAAAGCTCTAAAACCCTTTCATCATCTTTTACAATTATAACAGAACAGTTGACACTTCTCATTGCTCTTTCAGCTTCATTATAAAGTTCATCACGTCTGCTTTGTATTTTTGAAAGTTCGCCAATTATAAAAAGATCTATCTCATATTCTTTTGTAAAATTTTTTATTTCAACATTAATGCTTCCGCTTAATTTAAAAACTTTAGCATTTACCCCCTTATCTGCAGCCAAATGCCTTACATGATTCAAATACTTGTCTGCATCTGAATCAAGATCTTTTTTATATTCTTCCTCTTCTTCCTTAAGAAATATTTTTGCACTTACAAGGTCGTTCAATGCCCTTGTATTTACAACATACAGAACATGGAATTCCGCCTCTGTAGCTCTTGCAAGGCATATTCCATATTGGGCAGCGATGATCGATTTTTCGCTTCCATCAACATAAACCATTATTTTTTTTACAGGTCCATCCATTAAATTCTCCTGAATTTAGGGTAAGTATCAATCAATATACAGTATATTGATCAATATTACATTATTAAGAACTAGTCATCCACTAACAAAAATTTCGCTTTCCTGACTGCCCGACTGACCCATAGATAGCCAATTATTACAGTCAGCTAATTGAGATTACTAATTTCAAGCCTTTTCTTCTCAAGCCTCTGTTTTGTCATTTTAAGAAGTATGACCATATCCCGCTCATTTTCTTCAAGCCTATTTTCTATATATTTTACAGTCTCTTGAAGATCCGGTATAGCAATTTTTTCAAGAGCATTAACTTTTTTAATAGTTTTTTTAACTTCTTTTGCCAATCTCATTATAGATATTTTGAGTTCTGCCAATTTCCCCATTACCTTAACTACAGCTTTAAATTCGCCCAGGGAATTATCTGTCCAAAAACTTGTTCCCATAAGGCTGTAATAAGGCGGATAATCTTCAAAAGTTGTATCAACTACTGGTAATGGCACTCCCATTATTTTTCTCTGAGATATTTTTAGATTGCTTTCTATATTGATTGCGCTTGCGACCTGATAAAGCTTAAGCTTTCCCATATCCAACACTGCATACTCAAGAGTGCGATAAGCTTCTGCCAATGCTCTTTCAACTTTTTCTTCATGGTCTACAGCTTGCTCAACAAGGTTTAAAAGCTCTAAAACCAAAATATTTCTCTTTTGGTCAAGAAGCTCATGGCCAAGTTTTGCGAACTTTAGCTCATTTTTGAGAGAAATCATATTACTTTTTGTAGGCGCTACATTTCTCATTATCTTCCGTAATATTTTTCAATCTCTTCGTCTGTAACTCTATGAAGTTCTTCGCGAGGAAGAATATTCAAGCACTGCCAACCTTTATCAAGAGTTTCTTCTATTGTTCTATCTTCATTCATTTTTTGTGAAACAAAAGTTCTTTCAAGAGCCTCACCAAATTCCATATATTGATGGTCAAGAGGAGTAAGCTCTTCTTCACCAATAACAGAAGCAAGGTTTCTTACATCTTTTACATAGCTATATGCTGCGAAAAGCTGACTTGCAAGGTGTGGATGATCTTCCCTTGTCATGCCTTCGCCAATTCCATCTTTCATAAGTCTTGAAAGAGAAGGAAGTCCTGCCACAGGAGGATAGATATTTCTACTATACATCTCTCTGTCAAAAACTATCTGACCTTCTGTTATATATCCTGTAAGATCCGGAATTGGATGAGAAATATCATCATTAGGCATTGTAAGAATAGGAAGCTGTGTAATTGAGCCACTAAAGCCTTTTATCATTCCTGATCTTTCATAAAGTTCTGCAAGGTCAGAGTAAAGATATCCAGGATAGCCCTTTCTTGAAGGAATTTCTCCTCTAATTGTTGAAATCTCTCTTAAAGATTCACAATAGTTTGAAACATCTGTCATTATTACAAGTACGTGCATATCTTTGTTAAATGCCAAGTGCTCTGCAAGAGTAAGAGCTGTGCGCGGTGTTATTATTCTCTCAATTGAAGGGTCATCAGCTAAGGACAAAAACAGCGCTACATTATCAAGAACTCCTGTTTCTTCAAAAGATTTTACGAAAAATCTTGCAACATCATTTTTTACACCCATTGCAGCAAAAACAACTGCAAAGTTTGTCTTGCCACCTTTTATTTTTGCCTGACGCGCAATTTGCGCAGCAAGTTCATTATGAGGAAGACCATTGCCGGAAAATATTGGGAGTTTTTGCCCTCTTATAAGGGTATTCATTCCATCTATAGCAGAAATACCTGTTTGTATAAAATCTCTTGGATATTCACGCGCTGTTGGATTTACCGGCATACCATTAACATCAAGTTCTGCTTCTGCCACAGGTAAAGGGCCATTATCTATAGGCTGACCAAGTCCATTAAAGACTCTTCCAAGCATTTTTCCACTTACCCCGAATTTAAGGGGTTCGCCCATAAAACGGACATGAGTATCAGGCATTGTAAGTCCCGAAGTTCCTTCAAAAACCTGAACACAAACTATATCTGCTGAAGTATCAAGGACAAGCCCAAGTCTTGTATTCCCTTGAGCATCTATGCACTGAACAAGTTCTCGATAACCAACTGGGTGTGTTTTTCGAATAAATATAAGCGGACCATCGATTTTGTCAATACCAATATATTCAAGCCCTGCTTTTAGCTTTTTATGCTTTTCATCCATATCAATTTTTGACATATACAGACTCCACTTTATCCATAGCGCGCTCAAGCTTTGCCATAAGTTTATCCAAAAGATTAAGATCTTCGTTTGGAACATTAAATTTCATTTTTATAATATCCTGATAAACACTCATTTGTTTAAGAGTTACCAGCGTTACACCTCTTTTTATTGTTTCTGCACCGCGTTTATAATATGTAAGAATAATTTCAAGCATTCTCATCTGTTTTTCAACAGTGGAATATCTGTCAATATTATCAAATGCATTCTGCTGTAAAAAAGCATTTTTAAACATAGTACAAGTTTCTATAATAAATTTCTGGCTGTCTGGAAGCGCATCAGGACCTACCAGCTTTACAACTTGCTGGAGCCTTACTTCCTTCTGTAAAAGTTCCATCATAAAAGCTCTGTCATCTGCCCATGTTGGCCCTGCATGTTGTTCCCACCACGGAATAACATCATAAAGATATTCAGTATAGCTATTATGCCATGATATAGCTGGATAGTGACGCGCATTTGCAAGCTGCCTGTCGAGTCCCCAGAAGCATCTTACAAACCGTTTTGTATGCTGGGTAACAGGTTCTGAAAAGTCACCTCCAGGAGGAGATACTGCGCCAATAAGCGTTACTGAACCATCTTTATCGCAAAGGGTTTTCATATAACCTGCTCTTTCGTAAAATTCTGCGATTTTTGTAGGGAGATACGCGGGGAATCCTTCTTCGGCGGGCATTTCTTCCATACGGCCCGAAAGTTCTCTTAATGCCTCTGCCCATCTTGATGTTGAGTCTGCCATAACTGCAACATGATAACCCATATCTCTGAAATATTCGGCAATAGTTACACCTGTGTATATACTTGCCTCTCTTGCAGATACAGGCATATTAGATGTGTTTGCTATAAGAACTGTTCTTTCCATAATGCTTTTCCCGGTTCTTGGGTCAATAAGATTTGGGAATTCATTGAGAACATCTGTCATCTCATTTCCACGTTCTCCGCAACCTATATAAACAATAAGATCTGCATCACACCATTTTGCTATAGCATGTTGTGTCATTGTCTTGCCAGTGCCAAATCCCCCTGGAATTGCTACGGTTCCCCCTTTAGCAATAGGGAAAAGTGTATCTATTACCCGTTGCCCTGTTATAAGAGGAATATTAAGAGGCAATCTTTCCTTTATAGGACGTGGTTTTCTTATGTGCCAATTCTGTAGCATTGTAATATTTTTATCACCATCTCTGGTTTCTATTACTGCAACAGTATCTGTTACCAGATATTCTCCCTTGGGGGAAATAGATTTGATCACTCCGGATAATCCAAGAGGAACTAATATTTTATGATTTATGCTATCTGTTTCCTGAACAGATCCTATTATTGCGCCACCATTTATAGGTGAGCCAAGCTTAATATCTTCTGGTACAAAGTTCCATTTTTTTTCTCTATTTAATGAAGAAACCTGAATACCCTTTTCGATAAAATGGCCGGAAATTTTATATATATCTTCAAGAGGTCTTTGAATACCATCATATATAGTTCCAATAAGGCCAGGCCCAAGCTCAACAGAAAGGGGCATTCCGGAACCATAAATATTATCACCGGGGCATACTCCTGTTGTATCTTCATAAACCTGAATTACAGCATTCTGACCTTCCAGCTTTATTATCTCACCAATCAAACGAGACTCAGCAACTTTTACCAATTCAAGCATCATAGCATCTGTTATGCCCATTGCTTCAATTACAGGACCATTTACTCTTTTTACTTGTCCTATTATCCGTTCTTTCATTTCGACCCTCTATAATATTCTCTGTTATGCAAAGAATTCCTTGTAAATCGTTTTCATTATTTCCGTCTGGTACCTCGTTAATCGTGTAGGCACCTGATTATTGAATGCCATCCTGTTATCACTTGATGACAAAACTATGCCCTGGGCAAAAAGGGGATTTTTTTCTGTTTTTTTAAGACTAATATTTCTACCAGTAATGGCATTATATTTTTTTTCTGTTTCCTTAAGAAAACTATCTGTCATAACCTTAAGTTCTTTTGGAGAACCATTTATAACAGCAGCATCTACCCCAAGCCCAATTGCAGCTTCCACTATCCACCCTTTTACTATCTCCGGATAAGAAGGGTCATCTGCTTTTTTTGCTATTTTTTCTTTTATTTTATTTGTAACATTAGTTACAATTTTTTCCCTGACTTTAAGTTCAATACGTTTTTGTTCCACAGATATTGCAGATAAATTATTTTTTTCTACAACTGCAACTTGTTGCGTTATTTTTTTATCTGCATCTCTTTTTATGGAGTTTATCTGCATCTCTTTAGACAGCTGCTTGTCGGAAGCTGTTTTTTTTGCATCTTCTATTATACGAGCTGCTTCCAGTTTTGCATTTTCTTCAATACCAGAAATTAATTCAGCCCTATCGCCACTGGATGTTTTCATTAATACTGTCCTTGAATGAACATTAAATTCAAACTTTAAAGCTTGATACCTATTGCGTCATTTACCATTGCTCTAATACTCGGCCTTTGTGGATCTTTACCAACCCTTCCTGGCACTTCTACAATCAATGGAAACTGTTCTGTAAAAATATACTTATCAACGACTGGTCGTATCATATCGGCAACTTTATCTTCTATGATAATGATCCCAATATTTTTGTCTTCCAAAGCTGCTTTAAATGCTGCTTCTGCTTCCCTTGGACTTTCAGCCTTGAGACCCTGTATGCCAACAAGGCCAAAACCCAAAACAGCCTCTTCATCGCCGATAACAAAATATTTCATTACTTATATTCTTCCAATAATCATAAGAGCTGTAACAAAACCAAATACTACAAGACCTTCTGCAAGCGCAATAAAAATAAGAGCTTGTGTAGCAATTTCCGGTTTTTCCGCAATAGCTCCCATTGCCGCAGATCCAACATTTGCTATAGCAATTCCAGCGCCAAGAGCGCCAAAACCAAATGCAAGCGCTGCTGCCAAAAGCCCTAATCCCACTTGAGATCCATTAGCTTGTTGTTCTGTTTTTACTTTTTCAACTCCTGTGCTATCCTGTGCAAATGCATTTACACCACCTATAGCAAGCATTCCAAGAACAATAAAAGTAACTACAAGACTAAATTTTACTTTTGTTTTAAATCCTTCCTTTGGGCACATCCTTCCTCATCCTCCTTCTTTAGACCTTTCCTTTCAGCGAAATCGGGGCATAAACTTTTCCCGTACCACTAAAATATTTTGAAAAGAATTCATAATAATTTAACCTTAAAGACTGAAGTCCTGCAATGAGGCCTTCGAGTCCAATAACCAACATATTTCCTAATATCAAAATCACAATCGACCAAGCATTAAAACTGCCATCTGGAGTTGTAGTTCTTGCAATTTGGTCAAAAGCCACCATAAGGCTTACGTGAGCAATACCAAGTCCTGCAACTCGCATAAAAGAAAGTGTATTAGCAAGATAGCCAGAGAAAATTTCAAGCATCTCGGCAAACCATTCCAGCCCCCAACCCATAAATGTTCCGGCAGTAAATTTTTTCGCATGACCTTTTCTGTTATGCAGAATAAATTCAATCGGCGGCTTGAACATAAGTAGTATGACCGGAAGACCGATAAGTATAAAAAGCAAGTTCCCGTCCGGAAGATGGCTATAACCAGTTCCTACAAAATAGAAAGCTACATAAATTCCAGCTCCATAGATCCAGGCGCCCAAGATGCCTGCTTTGTCCGTGAAAAGCTTAAACCAGTTTCCTTTTGATATACAGTTTATCCAGTTAAGGATAAAACCTATGCCTATTACTGCTATACCAAAATATATTGCAATCATAAGCACATCATTAATGTTTTTTACAACCCCAGTACCCTCATAACCTACAACAATACCATGGAAGTCAAACCACAATGGCGGAAACCACCCATACCCAAAGTATGAACCAAAAAGAACACCTGTTATCATTGCAACACTACCGCACCAAATCACAAGTTGGGATACTTGATGCAAGCCTTTTCTTTTAGGATTTTTGCGGGTAGCAATAGTACCCCAAATTCCCAGAAGCAAAAGAACAAACCCATGCCCCACATCTCCAAACATAAGGCCGAACATTATAAGATACGCTACTGCAACGATCGGAGTTGGATCAATAGTTCCATATTCAGGTGTTGCATAGTTTCTGACCAGCATTTCAAAAGGAGATAAAGCTTTGGGGTTTTCCAGCTTTACAGGAACATTAAGTGGTGTACTTTTTTCCTTTTCTATATCTCTTGGATCGCTCCACTCAAGATGGCATCTCCCTTTTGTAGCTGCCATTACTTCGGTCTCAAGAGTATCTTTTTGGGAAGCAGGAAGCCAGCCCGAAAAAATCATTGTTTTACTGGTTTTACTATAGAAGGATTGCATGCTGTAAAAAAGCTCATTCATTCTTAGATTTGCCCACAAGTCGCCAAGCATTCCTTTTTTTGATGTTACAAGCTGCTTTACAGATTCATTTACTTCTTCCTGTTTTTCTTTAAGCTCAATTACTTTTGCATCTATCTCTGACTCAGCTTTTATACCAAGGTTATCTAAATTTCCGGAAAACTCTACATCTTGCCAGTCAAATTTATTTAGAATTTTTTCAACACGGCTGGAATCTCTTTTCATCGTAATAAGAAGAGTTGTTTCTGTTTTGCCTTCTTCCTTAAGTTTTATTTCCACAGAAGGGATGGGCTCTAATTCAGAAAGAAACGCCTTTTCTTTTTCAACAGGAATGGTCCCTACCTTTATGGATAAAAACATATACTTTTCTTTTAAATCAACATTTTCAAGGGTTGAAATAAGATCAAGCTGACGCTTTATTTCTTCGAGCTTATGAATTTCCTGTTGATAAAATTTTTGCTGATCTCTTACTTTCTGCAAGTCAACAGCTAATTCATCAAGAAGAATATTACATTCTTCCAGATTAACAGCGGAAAGTTTTGTAACATCAAGCTCCCTTATATCAGCAGATTGATAGTTTATAATATTAAAAAAAGATTCTATTCTTTTTCTTGTCTCTGCCATTTTATTTTGCGACACCTTAGGCGAAGCGCTGGTAATATAGGTTCCTATATCATCAGAGACATCAGTAACTTTTACAAAGTGCATAACACCTTCTTTTAAAAGTTCTTTGGTTACACTATCAACATCTTCTTCCAGAACCACTGCTGTGAGCTGGCACATTTTTGTTGTAAACATCATATTACACTCTTAATTCTTTCTTCTTCTATATTATAGTATTTTGCATTTAAAACTGTCATAATCTTTTGTATTTCACTTTTTTTCAAAATAAAATAGGCCAAGACAATTCCAATTGTAAAAGGATATCCTGTTTTCAATTTTTTTACTTCATAAAAAACTATTTGATCAAGCAGCCTGTTCAAAAGCACAAGCTTTGACTGACTATCAGAGCTTTGCGCAACAAGTATTGAAGAAAGAGCTGCATATTTTTTGCCTACAAATACCCGTAAAATCTCTGTAAAATCATGGGTAGCAAAAATTTCTTCAAGCGCTCTTTTATTAAAATGGCTGCCACGGGGAATCATATTTGCAAGGCTTTCCTCTATACTCATTTTATAGAAATCGCGAAATCTTACAAGCCATGAAATATTTTCCACATCAACTTCAATACCGAGTATTGAATTAAAAATAGTAGAATCCATCCTATCCAGTTTTTTTGCTTTTTCATAAAGTTGTTCATAAAAATATCTGTCAAGAGCTATCTCTACTGGAAAAAGATGTTTTGTAGTTTCCAACTGCAAAGCATTTTCTTTTATTATTTTCGCATATGGAGTACGTGCAAGTATACTAATGATAGCGTCTATTGAATCTACATTTATAATTTGGTCAACATTAAGATCATGATGTATTTTTTCTCTATAAAGATATCCAGTATAAGAATCAATATTTCTTTTTCTTATAACCCTGTCAAACCATAATCTTAGAGCTGCTTTTAAATTTTCGATCTCGTATTTGCGCGTTAGCCCTACTACGGCTTCACGAGTATCTTCTGCAAGATGTTTTTCAATTTCTCTGTAAGTTCCTATTTCTTTTTTATAAAGTTCAAGTTCTGCAAGCTTAAGATCACCGGTTGTGCTATAAACTTCTTCGAGTATACTAAAAGGGGTATTATGCAGAAGTCTCATTGCTTCATGAATAGATTTTGCCTTTATCATCTGTTCAAAAAAGTTGTCGTCAAGTATTTTACTTATTCGAGCCCTGAGTTTGGCATTAATAAAAGCATACTTCTTTAACTTATCCTGACCCAGCATACACTCTCTCTAACTATTCTTTTTCGTATTCAGGCTTAACCAGCATCTCGACAATAGAGTCAGCTATTTCTTCTGACTTCTCATAACTTTTTTCAAGAAAAACTAAATTTTCATCCTCAGCTTCTTTGACAGCATCCGCCAACTTATTTTCTGCTTTTTGCTTTGCAGATGTTACAGAATCCAGAACCTTTTTTTGAGACTCTTCTTTAGCCAAAACCATTGTTTGGTTATATTCAGCTTCCGCAGCTGCAATAATTTCTGCGGCTTTTTCCCTAGCCTGCTGAATAATGTCTTCGGCTGCTTTTTCTGCTTTAATAATCTCATCAAGAACTACTTTCTGCATATTTTTACTCTTAAGTTTTTTCTATCTAGTATGCAATTAAGGACTATAATAGTCAATATCATACTATTTTTTTATTTGACCACTATTTTTCTACTTGCGCAACAAATATTTAATAGATTTTTAACAATTTTTTAATATTTTGTCTATATTATAATGCCAGATTTTTGGGAAATTTTTGCCTTAAATTCGAAAAAGACTTGTTATTTCTACATAAAACTCTATATCATACTAATCATGAAATCGATAATTTTGAGGCATAGGATGACCTCAACAGTCAACAGTCAACAGTCAACAGTCAACAGTCAACAGTCAACAGTCAACAGTCAAAAAATTATACACACCATGTAAATAATCGTGTCAATCACATACATCTTTTAAATTTATTTTTTTCACAAATTTTTTTTATTCTCATTCAAAAAAACAGCTGGGACTCTGCTTGCGTGTGTGTGCAGAAAAACCAGCTTTTTTTATATCACCGGTTTTTGTTGGTGCAGGTCTTGCTCATGAGGGCGGGCTAATCTTTGCGGATACCTGCTCTTGTCAACAATGCTGGCAGTGGGGGTAGCAGAAAAAGGGGTTTTCTTGTGAAGAATTTTATTAAACTTTTTGGGGTTATTGTTCTGGCGGTAATAATTGGATTTACAATAACAGCCTGCGACAATAGTGGCGACGACAACAACACTGGCGGCCTAACAGTTGGAGCCACCAATGGACGCTTGACCATTACTGGACTTCCAGATGGCAGCTTTGTTTTTGCAGTTGGATATGATATGGCTCATGGCAATAGTGGGCTTTTTGCTGCTACCAACGTCAGCAATAATTGGTCTATTACCGGCGGGCAAGTTTCAGGCGGAACTGTTACCTTAAATGTCTGGAGAGAAAGCATAACAGCTCTTAGCAATTATAACGGAACTGGCGAAGCTCAGTTTGACATGGTAATTGTTGCAAATAAAGCCACCATTACACTAGCCGAGATTTATGCATTCTATGATTGGCATCCCGAAAATATTAGCTCCAAACCTTCCTGGCTTGTAGATATAGGAAGGGTTCATGTTGATTCTTTCGTTAGTGGTATAGGCAGCGGGACATTTGTAGAAGGTTTCGTAACAGTTGGAGCTACTGATGGACGCCTTACTATTTCCGGGCTTCCAAATGGCAGCTATGTTCGTGCTTGGGGATATTTGCCATGGCCTATGGCTGGCTACCTTTTTGCTGCCGACGCCATCCACAGCAATTGGTCAGTTACCGCAGCAGGCCCAGTTTCAGGAGGAACCGTTACTCTAAAAGTCTGGAGAGAGTTCAGTAGATATGTGTATGGTAATTATGACGGGGATGACGATGCTGTCCGGTTTGATCTACTTGTTACAAATAAACCCTCCATTACAAGATTGGATCTCTCTGCTATTGATGATTGGCAATTCGGCACTGCTCCCAGACCTGCTTGGCTTATAGCTATGGGCAAAGTATATGCTTCTTTTACCAACGGAATAGGCAGCGGAACATTTGTGTCGACGAATCCTTAATTAAAAAAATTGCCTCTGACAACAAGCAACCCCTTTTCGCTTTTTGGCGACCAGGGTTTTGCTTGGGATTATTGTTCCAGGCACAATTCAAAGCACAAGATATAAGACGTTACCATACACTAGCGAGGGCATTCAATGAATTGGAAAATTAAAGCATTTATACAAAATATTGTGGCATTTTTACCGGAAAAAATATCATACGAAGTGTATTTCAAAATACAAAGACATTTAGGGAATCTTAAAAAAGACCCTAACTCAAAGTTATGCAAAGACTTGAATAATTCTTTGGTCTCTATTTCGCAAGCTGTTGATGTGTTAAAAAAAATAAGGCGGCATAGTTATGATATTAATGGAAAAATATTTTATGAAGTAGGAACTGGGCGCTTTCCATTCTTCCCTATCGTTTTTTGGCTTTGCGGTGCTGAAAAAATAATAACAGTTGACTTGAATCCTTATGTGAGGGATGAATTAATTGAAGATATGTTGTGTTATATATATAAAGAAGAAGATAAAATAAAAAATATTTTGGGTGATTTTTTAAATATAAAAAGGGTTAATATATTACTGGACTTCATCAAATCAAAAAAAACAAATAAGAAAGATTTTTTTAAATTATGCCACGTAGAATATATTGCGCCAGGAGATGCTGCCAAAACAAATTTACCTGCGAACAGTATAGACTACCACATATCACATTTGGTATATGAACATATTGAACTAAATATTATTCGTGATATTTTAATCGAGGGTAATAGAATTATAACTGAAGGTGGATTATTCATAAATATTATTGATTATGCGGATCATTTTGCGTATACGGATAAAAATATATCATTGATAAATTTTTTAAAGTACAATGAAAAAACATGGAAAAAATATGCAGAGAATAAATTTATGTATTTAAACCGCCTAAGGCACGATGATTTTATAGAATTATTTAGATCTGTTGGTCATAAATTTGTGGAGATAGAAACCCATCAGAATGAAAGTTTAATTGATCTTTTAGAAAGTGGAAAAATAAAATTGGATACAAAATTCGCGAAAAAAGAGAAAGACATATTGTCAATAATAAAAGGGGAATTTACAACAAAAGCAAGCCCCTGCTTATGAAGCGCCAAGATAAAGAACCACGATTAGCAGAACAATTGCAGCCCCTGCCAGACATAACTTCAAGCTGTAACCAAGGGTGCTGAACACAGTTCTAATTTTGTAGTCTTCCAAATGACCGCTAATGTCTTTCATTATTTTCTTTGGCTGGTTGTTTAAATTAATAATATAACGCTTGCCGCCTTCTTCCAATTCTATCATGCGGGCAGTCATGGTATTAAAAAAGCCATTGATATCTTTCATTTTTTCACTCACCCAGTCTCTTTGCAATTTTATGCGCCAGAACTTTTTGATGATGACAAAAATTTTATATCCTACCATGGACACACCAGAGACAATGCTGCCTATTGTTCTTGCAAGCATTGCGCAAATAAACGGCAGGATAACCATCAACAATGGTCTATATATTTTCTCCTCAATGTCGATCCATGCTGGCCAACGATTGACATAGATCGAACGCCCCTTTTCATCTTTTGCCATAAGACAACAGCGAACTATTAAGATGTAAACGATTATACCAATTGCAAGAGATGGCAAAGCTCCCAAAAGAGTCGGCGCATCGAAAAAAGATACATTAGTATAAAAATCTGTTCCCAACATAAAATTTTGCCCGAATTTTGCTATCGGTATCATAAGCGCAGATGGCCTAAAGCCAAGAATTGGCAGAGTTAACGCGCTGAACACTAAAACAGCAGCGCTCCCTGTTGCAATATATTTTTTATTAAGTAACGTCATTTTAGCATCGTCAAACTGGTTTTTTTCCAAAAATAGACAAATGAAAATCTTTATCATATAAGCAGTAGTTAATCCGCCTGTCAGTATGAAGATACCTTCCAGAGATTGAAAAAATGTAGAGATGATTGAATAATCAGCAAAGCTTTCAATATGATAAGCAATGCTTTTTTGAAGCAGTTTTTTGCTTATATACCCGCTCCAGAGGGGAATTCCTATGATGCTAAGCGCACCCATAAGAAAGCTGAATGTTAAAAGAGGCTTGCCTCGCCCAAATCCGCGCACTTTGTTAAGATCAAGTTCGTGCAGGTTTACATAGACCACGCCGGCAACGAGAAATAATACCAGTTTTATCAGCGAATGGTTAACCATGTGAAGCATTGTTCCCTGTATGGCCAAAGGAGCATACTTGGCTGACAATACACATTGCATTCCTATGCCAACCATGATAAAGCCTATCTGCGACACAGACGAGCAGGCGAATGTACGCTTGAGGTCAATAGAGAATAACGCCAGAAGTGCGCCTGTGAACATACCAGCCACACCCAGAATGAGCATTGCCATTCCCCAGTTGTAATCCTGATAAAAAATAAGTGCGCTCATTATAATAATGCCAAAAATGCCTGTCTTGGTTAATACTCCGGATAAAAGCGCGCTTGCAGGAGCAGGCGCTACTGGGTGGGCATTGGGAAGCCAGATATGTATTGGATACATACCTGCTTTACCGCCAAAGCCAACCAGCAAAAAGGCAGCTGCCACATAAAGCATTGTTTTATTTCCTTCAAAATTACGCGCAGCTTCAAATAACGCAGAAATCTCAGTTGTTCCAAACAGATTGCTTATTATGAAAATCCCGAAAATCAGCGCAAGCCCACCAATAACTGCCACAGCCATATATGTGTTAGCTGCCTTGATTGTAGCAGGTCTTTCATCATGTACAACCATTACATAGGAAGAAAATGACATAATCTCAAAGAACAGGAAGGTTGTTACAAGATCTGCTGACAGGAATGTACCCATTGTCCCGCCGAGAGTCAGCATGGAGAAGAAATAATAACGATTGCGGTTTCTATAATGAGCAAAGTATTCACGGGAAAACAGTGTTGTCATTGCCCACATAAACGCTGTGATAATGGCATAAATAGCGCGGAATCCATCCATTTTCAAATGGATTTTATAGCCCATGAAACCGAACCATTCAAACACAGGTGGATTACTATTATTGGCAGCACTGGCGGCAATAATAAGCACCACGAAAAGCTCTAAAAGTACAGCAAAACATGCGAAATAATCACGGATATCTTTACTGCGCCTGCCGATCAGGTAGCAGATAAATGCCGCGATTATTGGCCATACAACAATAAATAAAAGCCCATGATGCCCTATCATACTTTATTCACTTCCTCTAAAATAATGCAAATGCAATTCTATCTATAAAATTCATTAACGGAGTGGGAAACATTCCGAAAAAGATACAACATACCGAAAGAATTATCAGCGGCACAGTCATAAGCTTGACTGGCTCGGTGTTTTTCAGATTTTTGTAGTCAAAATCTGCGCCAGGGAAAAATGCATTGGCAAAAATCGAGATAAGATACCCGGCAGTCAAAAGCGCGCTTACAAGCAGCACTCCTGCGCCTATTGTGCCCAGTAACGGATAACTTGACATAATTCCAGCCATTGCAAGGGACCATTTGCTTATAACACCAGCAGTCGGCGGGATACCCACCAGCGCTACAGATGCAATGGTAAAGCACCACATTGTTATTGGCATTGACTTGCCAACCCCTTTAAGTTCGTAGACATAAGTTTGATGCGTCATATATATAACTGCGCCCGCTGCAAGGAACAAAATATTTTTAATAATTGCATGGAAAACAATATGCAGCATTGCCCCTTCGAAGCCTAAAAAACTCAAAATCGTAAAACCAAACAGAATATAGGAAACCTGGCTGACAGTGGAATAAGCCAACCTGCGCTTTAAGAGTTTTTCTTTATATGCAAGCATTGAACCCATAAAGACTGTGAGCAGCGTCATACACATAAGAGTTATCTGTACCCAGCTTCCGTATATAAAATCCATCCCAAATATGTAGAATGTCGCTCTAATTATCGCAAGAACACCGGCTTTTGTGATAACACCAGAGAGCAGCGCGCTGGCAGGTGCAGGCGCGACCGGATGCGCTACTGGCAGCCACGCATGCAGCGGCCACATCCCGGCTTTGCAGCCAAACCCGATAAATGTGAGCAAAAATATCACAAGCAGGAGGTTGTCATGACCAGCTACCATTGCAGGATCAAGCACTCCTCCTGGCGTAAAGTTAATGGTAAGCCCAAAATGCCCGACAAAAATAAATCCAATCAGCGCGAGCGAGGCCCCTACAAAAGAATAAGCCAGATACCTGGTGCCTGCTTTCATGGCTGCGGGTGTTTCGGAATGGACAACCAGCGGATATGTAATAAGCGTCATAAGCTCATAGAAAAGATAAACAGTAAAGAAGTTACCCGCCATACATAAGCCCATAATAACGCCGAGAGTCATAAGGAAGAAAGAAAAGAAGCGGACATCTTTTCCTTCATGTTTTATATATTCAAAGGTGTAAAAGGTTACCAAAAGCCACAAGAGCGCTATAAGCACAAGGAAAAATCGCGACAGGTCGTCAATGGCAAGCAGCATATATACGGAATTGGTTACCTGAAAAAGCCGCAGCGAAAGATCTCCTGCGCTTATGACAATAGAAACAGACAAAACTGTCAGAGAGACTACTGCTCCAACATATTTTTGGCGCTTCTCTCTATCATTGCCAAGTTTAAGCAAAGGTAGAATCAACCCTGCAAGTATGGGAAATAAAATTGGCATCAAAATCAAAAAATTCACGTATTAGCCCTCAAAGTTTTATTTGACCTCACCAAATATTCGCCATTCCGGTTTCAATTATATTAATTATAGGCGCGCTGAAAACTGCAAAAATAATCACAAGCCCGAACAGAACAATTATCGGCAGCAGGTCTTTTACAGGACGTTCAAGCAATACACGGTTTTCGGATTTTTCACGCGCTTCTGTTCCAAAGAAGGAGCGGACAACTACCGGCAAATAATACACAGTGTTGAGCAGCGAAGAAAGCGCAATAATTGCAACAAGCCAGAACTGCCCGGAATCCATAATTGCCATGGAAAAATACCATTTGCTGTTAAAGCCGACAAACAGCGGAAACCCAATCATGGAAAGCGCGCCGATTGCAAATAAAGAAATAGTAATCGGCATTTGATAACCCAACCCGCCCATTCTATTAATTTCCCGATTGTGGGTTTGCTCAATGATTGATCCTGCAGCAAGAAACAGACCAGCCTTCGTTACTGCATGTGCAAGTATATGGTAAATCCCGGCAAACAAGCCAAGCTCACTGTTAAGCCCAATGCCCATATATATATATCCTATCTGAGCAACCGAGGAATAAGCTATCATGCGTTTTATATCAGTCTGCAAAATGGCCATAAACGAACCAGCAATCATGGCGATTACTCCAAGAATAAGCACAATATTAAGCAGCATCGACAGCTCTTCGTTTGAGGCAATAGCCTGGTGGCCAACCACAAGAAATAATATTTTTATATAGAAAATTACATAAGCTTTAAGAACAAGAGCAGATAACATAGCTGATGAAGGCGAGGGCGCAGTGCCATGGGCATCAGGCAGCCAGATATGCATGGGGAACAGCGCGCTCTTAAAACCCACACCAATGGTAATGAACACCAGAGCATAGAATACTGAGTTTACATTAAAATTTTCCAGGAGACCTTTCTGGATCCCTGTATAAGAAAGAGCGCCTGTAAGGGTATAAAAAACTACCAGCCCCATAAGCACAAAACCAGAGCCTAAAATCGACAGAGCAAAATATTTTAAACCAGCGCGGATATTTTCCGGTTGCCCTTTTATGACAACAATACCTGCTGCAACAGTAGAACCAAGTTCAATAAGAATAAAGACATTGAACATATTGTCAAAGAACACAATGCCACAAAGCATGGCTACAAGTATACAGATCAAGGTGTAATACAACGGAATCCTTTTCTGCTCAACATCATGGTCTATCATTGAAACTGATGCCCACATTATTATGAAACCTATGCCGGTAAATACGCATGACATAAACGCTTCCAATGCACCAACAGAAAGCGATATATTCCATGGTGGGTTACCGAGCACCAGGGAAATGATTCCTCCGCCTGCTGTTTTGGCTATCATTGCTATTGACATCGCAAAGCTGATGCCCAATACACCCAGCGTAAGCCTTTTTGCGAATGAATTTTTTCCGACAGCTAAAATCACTGCAGCCGACACCATTAAAATTATAGTCATAGTAAAAGGTAGCATAGCTTCCCTCCTAAATTATATTATCCCAAAAAAGAAAATCCGCGCTCCAGTATACTTATGAGCGGTATATAAGAGACGCCAAGAAAAATGTTGGCAATTATCAGACAAACCAGCGCAATGCTTGAGCTTTTGTCCGGCACATAATCAGCAGAAAACTCCTGCGCATTGTCTCGTGAAAAGAACTTTTGCAATGTCGGAATATAATACAATGCATTCAAAAGCGTACTGACTGCTAAAACAATAACAGCAATCCATATCCCCTGCCCTTCCCTTACTGCAGCAGTCGCCAGATAAAACTTGGATGGGAATCCTGCAAAAAGCGGAATCCCGATAAGCGACAATGCCCCCACTAAAAACGCAACTCCTGCGAGCTTGTCTTTTCGGGCAACGCCAACCAGGTCTGGTATATTTTTGCTTCCTCCCGCAGTGTTTATGAATCTGCCTGCTGCGATAAAAAGCATACTTTTGCTGAAAGCGTGTGCAAGAATGTGATACCCGGCAGCTGCAAAGCCAAAAATCGTATTAAATCCTATACCCATAAATATATAGCCGATATGCGCTACAGACGAATAAGCAATCATGCGCTTGATATCTTTTTGGGTCAGAGCTATGAGCGAACCCATTGTCATGCTCAGAAGGCCCAGCCAGAATATCGCCGGCATAATGCCCAGTATGTCGGATACATCGATGCCGTAAACGCGGATTATCAGTTTTAATAACAATATGACGTACCCTTTGAGTACAACGCCGGACAATATTGCTGAAACAGATGTTGTAGCATAACCATGCGCATCGGGAAGCCATGTATGGAACGGAAGCAACGAGCTTTTTATGAATACTGCAATTGAAAACAGCGTTATTGTCAAAACCATTGGTATCCAATACAGTCCTGCTTCCGCAAATCTGGCGATAACGATTTTTGCGGGCTCCATCAGAAGATGCCCGGTTATTCCGTATAAAAACGCTATTGACAGCAAAAAGAGCATGGAGCCAACTATACTCATGCACATATATTTAATGGTTGCCTTAATGGTTTCCCCGCTTTCCTTTGCCATAAGAATGGCGCAGGCCGCGAGCATGTGTATTTCCATAAACACATAGCCAGTAAAAATATCGTTAGTGTATATGAGAACCATAAGCGAAGACGTAAGCAGGTTTATCATTATGTAGAAATAATGCCTTTTCCCCGGTTTTACATCCCGGGCAGTGTCTTGTCCGCCACCCATAGTTGAAAAGAACAAAACCGTAGCAAAGGCGCCAGACATAATTGCCTCAATAAGCCCTGCCCGTAATTCGTTACCCCACGGTGCGGGGAAGGATCCCAGTTGATAGGTGAAATATTCCACAGGCGAATTAAGCAGAGATGCGAACAGCCAAAACGACAATGCAGCGCATATTGCCTGTATAAGCATTGATATGCTTCGAAGTGTTATTTCATTTTTAAATGGCAATATCAAAACCGACATCACCATAGGCAGCATAATTATTATAAAAGGAAAATGGTGGTAAAGCTGCATTAATCTTCGCTTCTTTCAGCCATATCCATCACGGTGATTTTATCCATATCAAGCGTGCCGTAGATATCGTAAATTTTAAGACAAAGCGCCAGCATAAAAGCAGTAATACTAACGGCAATAACAATGCCCGTAAGCACAATGGCGCTTGGTAATGGGTTAATATAATACTCTACGTCTGTTATTCCGTCGGTTATTATCGGAGCGCCTCTACCAGCTATATAACCTTTTGCTGTCAGGAAAAGGAAAATAGATGTCTCCATAATATTAAAACCAATAATCTTTTTGATAAGGTTTTTCTCCCACAGAAGTGTGGCAAGTCCGATCCCGAACAAAATAAGAGCTGTAGCTTCTATATAATTTGATCTTAAAGCTTCAAGCACTGGCTACACCTCACCTTCTGAAAAAAGTGCGTAAAGACCATAAACAGTGAAGGCAACAACTATTCCAACGCTGATGTTTAGCGGCACAATAAGTCCGCCACTAAACAGGTTACCCGGCGTACCCAACGGGATTCCTGATGAAAGCCCGCTTGCCCCAATGACAAAGGAATAGCCTTTTACAATAGCATAAAAAAGCAGCGCAATAGAAATTGAAATTAAAAGCGTTTTAAATGAAAGAAGAGTACGGACTTTTTGAGCTCCGAAAGAAATCGCGTAGAGCGACAGAGCAGAACCCAAAATCGCTCCGCCAGAAAAACCACCGCCTGGCGTCAAATGTCCGTTAAGCAAAATATAGATGCCGTAAATAAGGATAAACGGCGATATCAACATGATCATAAATCTTAGCATAAGCGGCTGTGTGCGCTCTACCAGTATAAACTGCGATCCACAAGAAGTGCGAACCAGCATAATTACGCCGATCAAAGCAGTGAACAATACAAAGGCTTCTCCAAGTGTATCAAAGGCGCGATAATCCAGAATTATTGCTGCAACAATGTTGGTCGCCCCTGTATCCTCAACACCTCTTTGCACATAACGCTCATATACTTCGTTGTTTGTGGGGCTGGCTGGATCGCCAAACTGAGGCATTTGTGACAGCGCAAGAAGCAGCACTCCAACAATACCTATTGTCAGCAGAACAGAGACCAGCGTAAAAAAAACCTGCGTTGTGCGAAAACGATCCCTGACCCCTTTTCTCAATACAACCCGACGAGCGCTGTTTTCAGCAAGCGCTGCTGCCTGATCCTGATCAATGCGTCCGGAATCATCTCCAAACATTTCAGAGTAGTCAAATTCTTCATCAACCACGCCCATGTGGAAATCTTCTGGCTCAAGACGGTCGCAAATAGAAGGGCTATCATTATCAAAATGATCACGGCTCTTATCGTTACGATTATCATTATCATCATCAGCAATATTTTCTTCTTCACGAGAAGATATATCTTCGTCTGCGTTGACCCAGTTTACAAATTTATCAAATTTGTTTTTATCATTTTTTGCCTCTGGCATTGCTGCGCGCCTCCTCCATTGTATTGATACGCTTGATTACCAGCAGGAAAATAACACTGGTTATGCCAGCGCCAACTGCAGCTTCTGTCAAGGCAAGATCAGGAGATTCAAGCATAAGCCATATTATAGACATAACAATGCTGTAAGACATAAATATAACAACAGCAGAAATAATCCTCTTGGTAAAAGAGACCGCAAGTGCACAAAAAACAAGGAATCCTAAAAGCAATATCTGAAAGAAAACCATTATTTCTCTCCTTCCTGAAGAGTCTCTTTTTGCTGCGAAACTACCAGAGTGTCGACTTCTTCATGCAAACGCGGATTTGTCTGCACCTCTGCGCGGGCAACCATGAAAAGGGCGACAGGCGTTGTAAGCCACAAAAATATAATAAGCGCTCCTAATTTTAACGATGTAAAAGTAAAACCCAGCAATACGCAAAGACCAAGCAAAACCAGCATAGTGCCCAGAGTTTCACATTTCGCTGATGCATGGACCCGGTTGAGTACATAGCGTAAACGAAAGAGCCCCAAAGTTGCCACAACCAATACAAACAAGCCAACTACGATCAACAGAGCAGCAATAGAAAATCTAAGAATCTCCATTTGGGATTTCCTCCTTTCTGGTTTTGGTTTTATGCAGCATAAACTGGAGTATCAGTCTTGTAAAAACTATTGTTGCCAAAAAACTGATAAGCGCATAAACAAACGCAATATCTATAAGATAACCCTCTCCCATGTAAACCCCAACAAGGATAATCAAAATTATGGATTTACCAACGATCATATTGACGCCAATAATCTTATCAGTGAGTCTTGGACCCCTGATGGTAAAAAAAAGGCAGAAGAATATTGTTATAGTCAAGCAATACATTCCAACAAGCAGCAATATATTTACTGCTTGATCATAATCAAACAACGTCGTGCCCCCCTTCGATTTTTTTGAGTTTTTGTACAAGTATCCAGGAATTTTCAATACCAACAAGCATCGCTGCATCAATGGAATGAATAGCAAACTGATCATCCTTAAGTTCAACAAGGATGGTTCCGGGAGTCAGGTTAATGGAAGTAGCCAGCGCAACTTTAGCGATATCCGAGCGCACAGGTGATTTAAAATATTTAATTTGCGGTTTTGTCTTAATGACCGGAGACAAGACTATTTTGATCATTACAATATTTGCTTTTATCATTTCAATGAGAAGGGAAAACACATAACTTAAAACAGAGAATATTTTACGAAGGATTTTTTTTTCTGTAACAGGACTAAGTCCTATAAAGCAATAAAAGAGCAGGCTGATAATAACAGCAGTTAAGATACCTGTAAAAATAACTTCGCCTGTGATACGGCCGTTGAGTATAATCCAAAAAGCAAAGAAAATAATAGGCACCCAGCATCCCCCTTAGTTGTCGCAACCTTAGTTATCAGTATAACCTACTAATCCCCCTGTAAATAATGTTTTTTAACACATCATCGTATGCCAAATTATCTCACTAAATACCCCCTCATGTCAAATTATTTCGGCTGGTTTTACTTCATATGCTTCTCAATAAATATTGAAAATGAAATATGTTTAGGGTATAGTGTACCTTAGATGAAAAAAATTGAAACAGGTAAATTAATAGTATTAAAAAATATTGCAACAGACCTTACATATCTTAAAATTAAAATTGGGGAAAGCGCAGCAAATTTCACTCCGGGTAATTTTGTGACAATCCTTCCCCCTGCAGCATCGGGTAAGTATTTGAGAAGGCCTTTTTCTTTGGCTGGGGTATCTGATGGTTCTATAGAGCTTATTATAAAAAGTATAGGGGCTGTTACGAAAAGTCTGGCTTCTCTTGCAGAAGGGGCTGAAATTGAGATAATGGGACCCTTGGGTAACAGTTACCAAATTCCTGAAAACATAAAAAAACTTTGGTTGATTGGCGGAGGAACCGGGATCGCATCGATCCTGTTTTTAAATTCTTTGCGCTCCAACAGTATGGACAAAGTATTGTGGGCAGGCAAAACCAAAGAGGCGCTCCCTTCCATGGATCTATTACGCGATAAACAGTTTTCGCATATATTTAAGCAAAATATAGTTATTGCAACAGATGATGGTTCTGCAGGAGAAAAAGGGAGAGCTGCAGAGGTTCTGGAGCAATGGCTTGAGAAAGAGTCCAATCCTGATGGTATTGTTTCTTGCGGGCCGCATGGGATGATGCAAGCAGTAAAAAAAATAGCTGATGATAAAAATATCCCTGCGTGGTTTTCGCTGGAGGAATTTATGGCATGCGGTACAGGAGCTTGCGCAGGGTGCGTAGTCAAAGGTTCTGCAAACAGCTATCTTAAAGCTTGTTGCGATGGGCCTGTTTTTAAAAGCAGCGAGGTAATTCTTTGATAAACTTAAATACAAGAATTGATAATTTAATGCTCGATAACCCTTTTTTAGCTGCAAGCGGCACTTGCGGTTATGGCACAGAGTATTCAGATTTTGTGCCTCCGGAAAAATGGGGGGCTTTAGTTCTAAAGACAGTAACGCCAAAGCAGCGGGATGGGAATAAGCCGCCAAGGTGCTGTGAAACAGATTCAGGAATGCTTAATTCAATAGGGCTTGCAAATTGCGGCATAGAGCTACTTATAAAAGAAAAAATGCCTGAATTTACAGGAAAATTTCCAAATGCCAAACCTGTTGTCAGCATAGCAGGCGAGACCACAGAAGAGTTTGTCCTTTTGACAGAAAAGCTTGCAGAATGTAAAGGGATAAGCGCAATAGAACTTAACTTTTCATGTCCAAATGTTTCAAGAGGCGGCATTCACTTTGGAGCAGACAGTCTCTCCAGCCAGGAAGCTGTTAAGGAGTGCAGAAAAGCAACGCAACTTCCGCTTTGGGTAAAGATAAGCCCAACAGTACCAGATCCAGTGAAGATAGCATCGATATGTATGGAATCAGGAGCAAATGCAATTGTTGCAACCAATACTATTCCGGGAATGGTTGTAGATATATGGAAACAAAAACCTGTTCTTGGGAATATTATGGGCGGGCTTTCAGGACCTGCTATTTTTCCAGTATCACTTAGGGTTGCTTATCTTATTGCAAAATCAATTCCGGGAATTACGCTGATAGGCTGCGGCGGGGTTGATAGCGCGGAAAAAGCAATACAATTTATCCTTGCAGGGTGCAGCGCTGTTGAAGTTGGTACAGCTGTTTTCAGATCTCCTGATATCCTTTATAAACTTATAGAAGAAGTAAAAACGTATATGGAAAAAATGAAGTATACCAACGTTAGTGATTTTATCGGGAAGGCTTTGTTATAGATCATCAGAATATCCCGGCGCAGACCGGGACGTTCATAAATTACTGTTTTCTAAGAACCATATTTTCCCTGAATAACAGCAGTGTGCTGCCATCAGATGATGCTCTAAATAAATAATTGACACCATCCATTTTAATATGTCTTTCTGAAAGTTCATAAGGCGCTGTAATTGTCTCCAGAAGTTCTCCATCTCCATATATTGTTGTAGTTACTGTACCACCAGCATCAAATAAAAATTCAAATACGCCACCATCTCTTTGAGCAGACCATTTTCCTATCAACATATCTTTTGTAAAAAAGGGAGGCTCGATTTTTCTTGTCAATAAAAACATAGCGCCATCACCTATAATCAATAATCTATTATCATGCAGCATATAACTATAAATGCCATCATCAATAACTATAAAATCACCGACCTTTCCAAAATAAGCTGTTTCTCCATGCACATTATCATTGCCATAAATCCTGACTGTTATAGTATTTTTTTCAAAAGTCATTTCCACTAGCTCATCATATACTACAGTTTCCCATGTTCCAAAAATACCTTTTTCTGCAGAAGATATCCCAAAAATCAGAGTTGCAAAAATAATAATTACCAATAGTTGTTTTTTCATGTTCTTAACCTTTTATTATTATAAATCTTTCTATGAGTATAATATATATCAGGATAAGCAACAACCTCGCCGTAAAAGGCGAGGTTTTAGAACGCAGGCAGGAAAAACTATATTTTGCCAAAAACTACAGATGAATTGTGTCCGCCAAAGCCAAATGAGTTTGAGATAACAATCTTTACATCTTTTTCAACTATATCGGTATTGATACATTTAAGTTTTATCTCTGGCTCAAGGTTGAATATATTTATATTTGCTGGAATTTTTCCGGTTTTTATTGCCATTATACAAATTATCCCTTCAATTGCAGCAGCAGCTCCCAATAAATGGCCATGTAGTGATTTTGTACTGCCAACACAAACATTATCTTCGCCTTTTGTTAAAAGTTTTGAAATTGCTTGCGCTTCTGCAATATCGCCAACAGGAGTTGATGTTCCATGAGTATTTATATAATCGATTTTACCTGCATCTATTTTCCCAGCCTCAACAGCCATCTTCATTGAGGCATAAGCGCCTTTGCCTTCCGGGTCCGGAGCAACAAGATCATGCGCATCTCCGCTTAGTCCTGTTGAGATAACTTCGCACAATATATTTGCACCCCTTTTTTTAGCATGTTCATACTCTTCAAGACAGAATATTCCGCTCCCCTCTCCCATTACAAATCCATCTCTATCTTTATCAAAAGGCCGGGAAGATGTTTCGGGTGAGTCATTTCTTGTAGAAACAGCATGCATATTCGCAAAACCGCCCATAGCAAGCTCTGTTATTGTAGCTTCTGTAGCGCCGGCAAACATAACATCTGCCATTCCTGCTTTTATAATAAGGCTTGATGTAATAAGCGCATGGTTTGCAGTAGCGCATGCTGTTTGCACGCTTAAATTAGGGCCTTTTAACCCATAGATCATGCTTAAATAACCTGACGCAATATTCCCTATTGATAAAGGGATATAAAAAGGGCTTATTCTTCTTGGCCCTTTTGTTGCAAGTACAACTGAATTTTCATGCTGAGTAGTAAGCCCACCTATTCCTGTTCCTACAATTACTCCGATCCTGTAAGGGTCATCTACTTTAACTCCGGATGATTCCCAAGCTTCCTTCATGGCCGCAACAGCATAATGGCAAAAAGGGTCCATTCTTTTCGACATTTTTAGCTGATCTTCTGTATAATATTGTTTATAATCAAAATCTTTTATTTCTGCGGCAATCTGACATGGTAAATTGGAAGCATCAAATCTGGTAATTTTACCAATAACAGATTTCATTTCAAGAACTTTACTCCAGCTATCGGCAACATTTTTTCCAAGAGGATTTACTGTACCCATTCCTGTAATAACAACTCTTTTTTCCATAAGTATAACACCTTCCTACGATATTTTTTATACGAGAAAATTATCACACTAAAAAGCATATGTCTTTCGATATTATCTATTTTTTTTGTGCGATTGTCTGATTCAACTATTTATGAAATAATATACACGCTATGAAACTTTTATTTTTTATAAGAAATATCAAGATAAATGAGAAAGATAGGACAAATATAACAAAACATTCACACGAATTCCATGAATTATTGTACTGCACTGAAAGTAATTCGGAAAAAATCAAGGCAGGTGATTTGTTGTTTTATCCAGCCGGGCAAACTCATGCCACAAGCTATGAAATAGGTAAATCCATATTGTTTTATCAAATCTATTTTTCGGAAAGTCTTTTTTCCACTACTGTAAATATAGAAAAACAGGCTCTTTTTATTCTTGGACAGCTAAAACTCTATGTTAAAAACAGGAATCAGCAGATAAATCTTTCCAGGATAGGAACTGAGCGCATAGTTAAGCTTTTTGAAAGTATGCAATGGGAGTTTACAAACCGATATAGGGGATATTCGTGGACAGTAAGGTTCAAACTTATTGAATTGCTGGTTACGGTTATCAGAGATAGGGAATTTAAGCTTCCAATCAGGGGGGAAATGGGCAAGCCTCTTTCAAACAGCCATATTCAGGATGTGCTTTTATATCTTGAAACTGATTATATGAGTAATATTACTGTGGATGATATATTGCAGTTTTGCCCATTAAGCAGGAGCCACTTCCATGCCTTATTCAAGCAGGAGACAGGAAAAACATTTATTGAATATTTAAATAACTTGCGATGTGAAAAAGCTGCAGAGCTTCTTATTACTACAGATGATACTGTTCTTGAAATTGCATTTAAGTCTGGGTTTAATAATTTTAGCCACTTTTGCCATACATTTAAACAGCTAAAGGGAATATCACCTAAAAAATATAAGCGAAGCTGTATCCCGGAGATTTAAGTACAGATTTACCTTTGTTCCATTGCGCCATCTGGGATAAGCGAAGCTGTATCCCGGAGATTTAAGTACAGATTTACCTTTGTTCCATTGCGCCATCTGGGATAAGCGAAGCTGTCCCAAATGACTCTTTAAAACAAAGATGAATTTGTTAACAACCTTTGGGATACTGCTTCGCATATATCCCGTAGCAAGTACGGGGCTTTCCCGTAGCAAGTACGGGACCTACTGCATGGAAGAAAGTTTAACTGGTTTTGGATTTTCTGTCTCTTCGGAAACCGCAGCAAGTTCCTCAAGCAGCTTTTTCTGCTTTGAAGAGAGTTTCTCCGGCACAATTACACTTATCTTGACATATAAGTCGCCGCGCCTGTTGGGATTCTGAAGATGCGGAACCCCCTCTTCCCTCAACCTGAACATTTTGCCATTTTGCGTTCCAGGAGGAATTTTTAGTTTTACTTTTTTATCATCCAGCGTATCTACATAAATATTTGCACCTAATGTTGCCTGCGTAAATGAAATGGATATCAGACAGTAAATATCTACACCATGCCTTTCAAAATATTCATGCGGCTTTACCTGTATAAGTACATATAAATCGCCGGAAGGCCCTCCGTTATTACCAGCATTACCTTGGCCTTGTATGCTTATCCTTTTGCCGGATTCAATGCCCGCAGGTATTGTAACTTTTATTTTTTGGGTCCGTTTCTCTACCCCTGTTCCCCTGCATTTTGTACATGGGTTTTCAATAATAAAACCCTCGCCATGACAAGTTGAACACGGAGTTGCTATTGAAAAAAATCCAGAACTTCTTCTTACCTGCCCTGTTCCTCCGCAAGTGCTGCACGTCTTTTTTCCAGACCCAGGCTTGCTTCCAGAGCCACTGCACACATCACATGCATGGTTTTTATTATATGATATTTCAACTTTGGAGCCAAAAACAGCATCTTTAAAAGAAATAGTAAGATTATATTGCAGATCTGCTCCGCGTGAAGAATGATCGCCTCTTCTCCCTTTAGAACCGCCTCCGCCAAAAAAAGAATCAAATATGCTTGAAAAGCCGCCGCCGGAAAAGCCACCAAATATATCTTCAAAGTCCCTGAATACTGATGAATAATCGTGAGCCCCGGCTCCCATTCCTTCAATTCCCGCAAAACCATACTGGTCGTATGTTTGCCTTTTTTTGTCATCACTTAAAACTTCATACGCTTCGGTAGCTTCTTTAAACTTACCCTCTGCTTCCTTGTTGCCTGCGGTTTTATCGGGATGGAACTGAATAGCAAGCTTTCTATAAGCTTTTTTTATTTCTTCCTTGGTTGCTCCCTTCGAAACACCAAGGACTTCATAATAATCTCTTTTTGCCAATTTTTGGGTCTCACCTTATATTAGTATTCTTTTTTATCTTTATCATCATCTACAACTTCATAGTCAGCATCTTCGATATTATCTCCAGGTTTTTTTTGATCTCCATAATCCTGTTCATTGGAGCTGGAGTTATTCTGGGAGTTGTCTCCGCCAGCCTGTTGTCCTGCTGTATTTGAAGCATTTTTATACATCTCTTCAGCAAGCTTATAAGAAGCTTGTTTTAGTTCTTCGGTCTTCTTTTTTATATCTTCAATATCTGTTCCTTCTAAAGCTGTTTTAAGGTTACCCAATGCTGTTTCAACTTTAGTCTTTTCATCGGCAGATATTTTATCTCCATATTCTTTAAGAGATTTTTCTGTTGCGTAAATAAGAGCATCTGCTTCATTTTTTACTTCTACTTTTTCTTTTTCTTTTTTATCTTCTTCTGCGTGCGCTGCTGCATCATCAACCATTTTCTTAATTTCTGCTTCGGAAAGTCCGGAAGATGATTCTATCCTTATTTTTTGCTCTTTTCCTGTTGCAATATCTTTTGCAGATACATGGACTATACCATTGGCATCTATATCAAACGCAACTTCGACTTGCGGAATACCACGTGGCGCCGGAGGTATGCCCACAAGGTCAAATTTCCCAAGAGTTCTGTTCTGGGTAGCCATTTCCCGCTCTCCCTGCAGAACATGGATGGAAACTGCTGTCTGGTTATCTGCTGCAGTTGAGAAAACCTGGCTTTTTCTTGTAGGAATTGTTGTGTTCCTGTCTATAAGTTTTGTGAATACTCCACCGAGAGTTTCTATTCCAAGCGAAAGAGGAGTAACGTCAAGAAGAAGTACATCTTTAACATCGCCGCCAAGAATACCTCCCTGTATTGCTGCTCCCATAGCCACAACTTCATCGGGGTTTACACTTTTATTTGGTTCTTTTTTAAATATCTCTTTAACAATCGCCTGCACAGCAGGGGTTCTTGTTGCTCCCCCTACAAGAATTACTTCATCAATATCCGAAGGGGAAAGCCCTGCATCACTTAATGCTTTGAGACATGGTTCTTTTGTCCTTTGAATAAGATTTTCTACCATTTGCTCATATTTCGCTCTTGTAAGATTATATAAAAGATGTTTTGGCCCGCTTGCATCTGCAGTTATAAAAGGGAGATTAATATCTGTAGCCTGTGTACTTGAAAGCTCTATCTTTGCTTTTTCAGCTGCTTCTTTAAGCCTTTGCAGCGCCATTTTATCTTTTGAAAGATCTATTCCAGTATCTTTTTTAAATGTATCTATGAGCCAGATAATTATTGTCTGGTCAAAATTGTCTCCGCTAAGGTGAGTATCGCCGTTAGTAGACTTTACTTCAAAAACACCGTCGCCAAGCTCAAGTATGGAGATATCAAATGTTCCTCCCCCAAGGTCATACACTGCGATTTTTTCATCTTTTTTATCTTTTCCAAATCCATAAGCAAGCGCTGCTGCAGTAGGTTCGTTTACAATTCTTTTAACCTCAAGTCCTGCTATCCTTCCCGCATCTTTTGTTGCCTGTCTTTGTGAATCATTAAAATATGCAGGGACTGTTATTACAGCTTCGGTAATGGTTGTTCCAAGATAATCTTCTGCTGTTTTTTTCATTTTCTGCAATACTGCCGCAGATATTTCCGGAGGTGTGTGAGATTTTCCCCTTATATCAATTTTAACATCATGGTTGGGCGTATCTTCAACCTTATAAGGGACAAGCGTAAGCTCCCTCTGAACTTCTGAAAATTTATTTCCCATAAATCTTTTTATTGAATAAATTGTATTCTCAGGATTAGTAATTATCTGATTTTTTGCAGGCTGACCAATGAGTCTTTCGCCCTTATCTGTGAAAGCAACTATAGAAGGAGTTGTTCTTTGTCCTTCTGCATTTGGAATTACTACAGGCTCTCCGCCTTCCATAACAGCAACACATGAATTAGTTGTTCCAAGATCTATTCCTATAATTTTTCCCATATTAATCTCCTAATTTATCACTTTTTATATTAAACATCCTGGGCTCAGGCTAATCCCGAAAAAAACCCAGCTAAATTCCATATCAATTTTGGTCTTCTTTTTTCACTTCTGCTTTTGCAGCATGCTCTGCTGTAGCTTCATTTTTTGGCATAAAAACTTTTATTTTAGCATGTCTTATGGCCCTATTATTAAGCATATACCCATATTGAAAAACTTCTGCAACAACAGGTTCTGTAATACCCTCTTTTTCTTCTTTCATAAAAGCTTCATGCTTTTCCGGGTCAAATTTATCGCCTGCTGCAGCAAATTTTACAAGATTCCATTTTTTCTCCAACATTGAAGAAAATTGTTTTTCTATTAATTCTATCCCTTTGTAAAACTTTTCAAAATCTTTTGAATCAGCAGATGAATTAATAGCTCTCTCAAAATCATCGATTATATTAACCAAATCCAACAAAAGATTTGTATTTCCATATTTAATAGTTTCTTCTTTCTCTTTGATAACTCTTTTGCGGAAATTATCAAAATCAGCCTGCTTTCTTAATATATTATCACGGAGGCCAGCAATTTCTTCTTCTGATTTTTTAAGCTTATCCTTAAGATTTTCAATGACATTATTGTTTTCTTCTGCACCATTACTGCAACTGGATATTTCTTCTTCTGTTTTTACTTTTTCTTCATTACAGCTATTTTCAGCACACTCTGCTTTTTTATTTTCTTCGTCTTCTTTATTCATGGTAGACTACTCCATTTCTGATTAATAATATCTTAAAAATAACAATGGAGTTTAAAACCGTCAAGTTTTTCGAGAAATTTATAAAAAAAGAAAGCTACTTTTTGGGCATTATCTCAAGTATAAGCTCAACCTCACCACGGGAAAGACCTGTTGCCTGAGCAATGTTGTCAGATGTCCACCCCTGATGCGCAAGTTTAACAACCATTTCCCGCTTATCCAATGAAGGAGCGCCACCTTTTTGAGTTTTCTTGCTCACTTTTGAATCTTTTTCCATAAGAGAACCAAGAAGAGTAACACTATCTTCTGCTTTTTTTACAGATTCATTAAGTCTTGTTTCTGTTCTTGCAAGCCATTCTCTGGAATTTTGAACTTTGTCTATACGCTCTTCGATATCACCCATAATCTTGGAGAGAGACTCAAGCTTTCCAATTACTTTATCTGCTTCGCTTTTTTCCATACTGATTTTTTTAAATCTGGCTTCAACTTCGTTTAGCCGCACCGGAAACATATCTGCGATTTCAGAAAGTTCTGCAAATCCTTTTTCAAGTTTTTGAAGCGTCTGGAAATTTTTATCTACTGCGTCTATTGTTGCTTCCAATATACCTTCTTTCTTTTCAAGTCTTTGGGATTTTTCGTCTACTTCTTTAAATAAATCGTCAAGCCCTCTAAGTTTTACATCAATCTCCTGGAACCCATCATAGACAGTTGTTACATGCTCAAGTTTTGTATCAACAGCCTGGGATATATTTAAAAGTTTTTTAAAATCCCCTTCAATTTCATCTATTTTGCGTTTTTCAGAGAGAAGCCTGTTAAGCTTTGTCGAAACCTCTTCCTCAAGTTTTCTTATGCTGTCAAATTTCTTCTCTGCGACTTTAATATCTTTGCTTTGTGTATCAACTTTTATAATATCCCTTTTTAGCTCTTCTATTTTTTCATCAAGCGCATTTCTTAGAGTATCGGCACGGTCAAAAATTTTAGTCTGATTGACAAAACTCTTCTGCTTTTTATCAATCTCATTAAGAGTTGTATTTAAAGCTTTCATGTTTTCCGATATTTTTATCATTATTTTTTTCTCTGTGTTCTCAATTTTATTTTTCACATCCTGAACAGCTATCTTAAATTCTTTTATCTTAGTATCTATTTCAAATATAAAATCTCTGTTCTTTTTGGTAAAATCATTCATAAAAAATTCAGCATCAGTTTTTTGTTTTTCAATTGCTGCTTCTGATTTTTCTTTGAGATCATCATTAAGTTTGGTAATATTTATGGCAATCTCTTTAAGCAATCGATTAAAAATCTCTCTTGTCTCACTGGATTCATGTACAAGGGTATCTTTCTCTTTCGAATATTCAGTCGTTAGCGCATCAATATTTTTTACAATATCTTTTTCATATTGCCTTAGCCTTTCATCAATGCCTGATTGATACTCTGTAAATTCTTTATTAAAATGGTTGTGACTTGATATTTTAGCATCTTCGGTTTCAGTCTTTAACGAAGCCTCAAACTCTTTTACACTTTTTTCAATAAGAATGAGTTTTTCATCAATACCATCTCTAAATATATTTACATTATTTTCATACTTTTGAAATTGGGCATTTGCTTTTACCTGAATTTCATTAAGGCGATCTTTCATTGTCTCAATACATTTAGTTTCTATTTCTTCCCTTGTTCCAAGCGTTTCCAGCGTAGCTTTGTCGATTTTTTCGGCTACTTCTTTTTGCCACAACTCAAGCTTGTTGTTTACTGCATCATTGCGCACTTTTAAATCCTTAAAGAATTCGTCTTCAAAAATCTGTAATTTTTCAGTAACATTTTCATAAGATTTTTTCTTTAATTCACCTATTCTGTTTTCAAGAGTTTCAAGCACTTCCCGGATCTCTTTAAAATCATTATCCAGTTTTACCTTTTGAGCGCTCTTTTCCGTATCTATAAATACTTCAAATGAGCGGAAATCATCTTTTATTTTTTCCCCAACTTTGTTCATCATGTTTTTAAGATTTTTTTCCATCTCACTAATATCTTTTTCAACTCCTATAATACCTTCTACTTTATAATTTATAGTTTCTTCATATTCTTTGATATTTTCTTCTGCCCTTGAGAGAGATGCAACAACATTGGAGTCAACTGTTTCTATCTGCTCTAAAAGTTCTTTTTTTACAAACTCCGCATTTTTCGTTATCTGCTTTCTTAGCTCGTTAAAAAGAACATCCTGATGCTGATTATTTTCTTCGTTTGCTTTGGCAAATCTTTGATTATATTTTTCTTCGATTTTTTCAATTTTAGCAAGGAATATCTGCTCAAAACTATTTACATCTGCATCAAGTTTTTTTGAAAAATTCGCTGCCTCCAAATTCTTTCTTTTTTCAAGCCCTTCAACAAAACCCTTGTATGCTTCCAGTCTTTTTTCAAAATCTACGGAAACAGCATCAATTTCTTTTTTCATTACTTCAATTTTTCCGGATTCTCCATTTAATGTTTTTTCAAATTCTTTTATATCTGCAAATACATTTTCATAGTATTGCATTGAGTTCTGTTGAGTATTAACATATTTATCTTCAATATTTTTTTCAAATGTTTTTATTTCTGCGCTTAATTTTTCAAACTGCTCACTTACTCTCTCTTCAAGGATTTTGAGATTGCCATCCACATCGTTGGTTATTTCAGAAGTTTTATCCTCAATATCTCCTTCAACCTTTTTCATCTCCGCACTTAATTTTTCATACTGATTTTTTACTCTTGTTTCAAAAGTTTTAAGGTTATCATCAACATCACTGGTTATTTCAGAAGCTTTTTCCTCAATATCTTTTCGCACTGTCTTGAATACATCTTCGCTAAGAGTAGCCCCTTTTTGCGCTATATCAAGAAGCACTTTTTCAAAACCCTCTTCTGTTTTATATAACTTTGCAGAAAATTGTTCAGACATCTCTTCAAGTTCCTGGGCTATATCCTTAATTGCTTGTTCTCCAAGCGTATCTCTCCGTTCTTCCAGTTTTACAAGATATTCGCTAAAATTCTGAACCTCACTTCTGTTTTCTTCAAGCTGCTCTTTAATAGTATTTGATTTTACTTCTATTTCATTAAAAATTCCAATTTTAAGTAACTCTGCGCTCTCTTCATTTTTTTTCGTAAATTCATCTATTATCTGAGGTATTCTATTTTCCAGTTTATCCATTGAAGAAGAAGCTTCTTTTATTTTTTTACTTACATCATCAACAAAAATAGATTCTTCGTGCAATTTTTTTAGATTCTCATCTACTCTTGATGTCATATCAGATAGTTCTTTTAGGACTGCATCATAGCTATCAATCTTTTTATGTATTGCAACAAGTTCCTGTTCTCTGAAAGCAAGATCATTGGCGCTCTGGTCAATTCTGTTATATACTTCTTTAACTGTTTTCTCATGGACCTCAAGCTCAATTGAAAGGTCTTTAAGCCCCATAGCTTTTTCTTCAACAATTGAATCAAGCTCTTCCTTGATTTTATTAAAATACTTTTTCATTCTTTCGAGGCTTCTGTTATTAATATCAAGTCTGCGGTATATCATTAATATTGTTATTACAATTGCAATTGTAATGAGATTTCCCAAAGTAAAATCCATATTACTTCTCCGTTAAATGCTTTTTATTCAGGTTAAGCACAAATTCCCAAAATTTTCTGTAGTTATAAAAAGTATAATCTGCCCTGCTGTTTTTCTTCTTAAACAGGCTAAAATATGCAGAGATCATTCCGGCATTATTTGCCCCTATTATATCATACTGATAATTATTACCAACATAAATTATTTTTTCAGGGGTTATGCCAAGTTTGGAGGCCACAAGGTTAAAAGATTCTGGTCTTGGTTTTAATGCCCCAATTTCATCCGCAGAGCAAACAATATCCCAGTAACTGTCAAGCCCAAGATAAGAAAGCTTTCTGCCTACTGGAAAATCTGAAATTATCCCCACTTTGATATCTTTACTTTTTAGGTCCGCAAGCATTTTTTTTATAATTTTATGGGGTTTTATCCATTTAAACATTGAAATAAACTGCCCATAAATATATTTTTCCATAAGCTGCGCTGCTTCCTGTTCTGTTTTTTTGATCTCTTTTGCAAAAAGATTTATCTGAAGCTCTCTAAGGTTGCCGGAATAATCGATTTTTCTTACTTTACGCCTCATCCTGCCAAATGCAGTGGATAAAACAGGGTGCATGATAAAGAAGAGGATTGAAGTAAGGCACATTTTATAGTTGGGATAAAGAGTACCATCCACATCAAATATAACTGCCTCTATTTCTTTACAATTAAGCATATTTATTATTTTTAACGCAAATAGCCTTTAGATGCAACAGCTACTATTCAGCAAAAGGAGGAATTTCAGAAAGAGTAAAAGCATCATCAACTTTTATACGCACCAGATGAATAAATTCCCGGTTATATCTTCTTATAAACTCATTAATAGGTCTTCTAACATTCCGCTCATAAACAAGAGGATGAAAATTGCCTTCCTCGCATATATACGGGGCAAATACAACAACATGGTAGTGCTGCCTTAACACAGGATTTCTGCCAAAATCTCCATTTACCGACCCAAGGTAGATATATCCTGGATTTGTGACAGTAAGATAGTATAAAATAGCTTTCAGGTTTGTAACTGAATACCCTATATCTTCCGAGTATCTTTCATAAGGAAAATTCCTTACATCTACATCAGATACCCTTGCCTTTCTTCCAGCACTAAGCTCAAAAATAGTCATTGCAATATTTCTTGTCCAATCAAGCCCAAAAAGAGGGTCCCTTTCATCTTCAAAAACAAGACTTAAAGTATCCCTTCTATCAAAAAGGTGCTTTCTTTTAAGTTCACTTATATCCATAAGCCTGTTTGCTCTTGCAGAAAAAACACCATCTGCCACCCACTTGGCAAAACCCGAGCAATTAAAACCCATTGCTGGATTTGGGCTCCCAGTTTCTATAAAAACAAAATCTCTATTCCATTCTTGCGCACCATCATCAGAGTCATTAAGCGTGTGCAACTTTGCATCAATCGCCCGGGCAACATTCATAACAAATCTGTTTTCTGTTTCATTGTAAAATCCGCGAAGTATATCCCAGTTTACTATATAATCAGACAGCCTCATAATTGTCTCAAAAGGTTCTGTCATAAGTCTATTAATACTGATGGGCATAAGAACATTTCTGTATATCACAGAGTTGAAGAGGGTAAACTCAAGCATTGTGCCTTCATTATGTGGATTTATCCTTAGAAATGTATTGGAATCATTGTTTAAAAAAATTTTTATCTGACAGAAAACACCACTCACAGCATCTCTTCTTATTATATAAGTGCCAGCAGAAACCATAGGAAATTGATTCCTCTGCGCTAAAGATCTTCTTTCATTTATAAATATGAAATAATAAAAACCTCTTTCAAATACAATCTGAAACTGAACTTTTCTGCCTGTCAAAAAACAATCTTTAATAATTGGTCTCTGATTATCTATTTCCCTGCTGGAGGCTGTCATTATATGGGTAACTTCTCTTCTTATTGCATGCGTCTCCGGGAATGAGTGGCTAAAGCTATTAGCATAAGTTGCAGTTACACCAACAAAAACAAAAATAGCTAAAAAAACCCCTAAACCAATTTTTCGTGTCTGGCAAAATTTTAATTTATCTGATTCTCTTTCCATGTTTTTTCTGTTTCTTTAATATTAATTTCCAATGGAATAAATCCAAGCCCAAATTTTCTTCTAATTTTATTTTTAATGTATTTAATATATGATTCGGGAAAACTTTTGCGTCTGTTAACAAAAATTAAAAATTGAGAAGGTTTTATCCCTGTTTGAGTCATATATTTTATTTTAAATCTTATTTTACCACTTAATGACGGTGGCGGATAGTCATTTGTCCATTCTTTTAATGCTTTATTAATATTTGGCGTAGAAACCCTTGTTTCAAGCTGCTTGTTAACTTTTATAGCTATTTTAAGCAAGCTGTCAAATTTTGTATCAGTCAGCGCAGAGGTAGTAACAATTGGCGCAAAATCAAGAATAGGGAAGAAAAATTTTATCCTGTCTTCCATTGCAGTCATTGCATTGGGAATGTGTTTAACCCTATCCCATTTATTTAAAACAATTATTATCCCTTTTCCTTTTTTTACAACATGACCTGCAATTTTTTTATCCTGATCAGAAAGCCCCTCTTCTGCATCTATTAACATAAAAACAATATCACAGTCATCAATTGCTTTTATCGCACGGGTTACAGAATAATATTCAATATTTTCGGAAACTTTATTTTTCCGCCTTATCCCAGCAGTATCCATAATTTTGAATTTTGTATTTCCATATGCAAATTCACCTTCAACTATATCTCTTGTTGTGCCTGGAATATCAGAGACAATAGAAAGCTGGGTTCCTGTAAGTTTGTTTGTTAATGTTGATTTTCCTGTATTTGGTTTTCCCATGATCGCAAGGCGTATAACTTTCTCTTCTTCTTCATCTGAGGGGATTTCATTCTGATACTCTTTTTCGCTCAACAACTCTTCTATCTGCTCTTCCAGAACATCGATATTATACCCATGCGCAGAAGAAACAGGCACAATCCTGTCAAACCCGTAAGAGTAGTAATTCCATATAGTATTTTCTTTTTCAGGAGTATCAACTTTATTTATTACAAAAATAATCTTATCTTTATACTTTCTGATTTTTTCTATAAATATTTCATCTTCCGGCAATATCTCTTTTGCATCAAGAAGAAAAAGGACAATATCTGCTTGTTTAACAAAATTCAAACTTCTCTCCGAAACTATCTTCTCAATTCCTGCTGCTGATGTATTTACTCCTCCAGTGTCCATAAGTTTTATAGTTATATTTCCAAGTTCATATAACTCACTTACAGCATCTCTGGTAACCCCAGGAGTAGGGTCGGTAATTGATTTTCTTTTCCCTAAAATTCTGTTAAAAAGAGTTGATTTGCCAACATTAGGCCTTCCAGCTATAACAACTACAGGATATTTTTCGTTAGATAAGTCCACTAAATCTTTCATTAAACCAGCTCTCTACAAAGGAATTTATTTCTGTTCCTGAGCCCATTTGCATAATAGTATCTATAATTTTTTCTGCTTCTTTTACTTCAACATTTCTTATTACTTTTTTTGCCAAAGGGATCGACGCAGGGCTCATGCTAAAAAATTCAAGCCCCAAGCCCAACAGAACAATAATAGCTTTTGGATCTCCGCCCATTTCACCGCAAAGACTAACAGGAATACCAGCTTTTTTTCCTGCATCAATCGTCATCTTAATAAGTCTTAAAAGAGCAGGATGATACATCTGATAAAGATAAGCAATTTTTTCATTGCCTCTGTCTATTGCTATTGTATATTGAATCAAATCATTTGTTCCAATAGAGAAAAAATCCACTTTTTTTGCAAGAAATTCAACTGCAAGCACTGCAGATGGGACTTCAATCATTATGCCAACAGGTATTTTATCTTTAAACTCCTGCTTTTTAGCCATTAACTCCAGTTTTATTTCTTCTATCATCTTCAAAGTTGCATCTACTTCTTCTATACAGGAAACCATTGGAACCATTATTTTTAAGTTTCCATATATCGAAGCTCTATATAACGCTCTTAACTGTTTTTTAAAAATAGTTCTGCTTGAAAGGCAAAATCTTATTCCTCTCCACCCAAGAAGCGGGTTTCTCTCGCGGATTTCTTCGTAGTTAGGGATAATTTTATCCCCGCCTATATCGAGAGTCCTTATTGTAACAGGTTTTTCTCCCATATCCTGAAGAATTGCCTTATATACTTCAAACTGTTGATCTTCGCTATTATAAAGCTGGGACTGAAGAAGGAGAAATTCTGACCTAAACAGCCCAATACCATCTGCAGCATGGCTTTTTACAGATTCAAGCTCCTGTGGAACTTCAATATTAGCTGCTACAGTTATTTTTTTACCATCATTTGTAACAGCTTCTTTTTTTACATATGATTTAAGGTGTAAACCAATTTCTTCCTGTCTTTTTATTTTTTCAAGGTATATTTTTATTGTTTCTTCATCAGGATCTAAAATTACAATGCCTGCGGTTCCATCTACAATAATGTCATCGCCTGTTTTTACACTGCGCGTTATACTAAACAACCCTACTACAGCAGGTATTTCAAAAGCTCTTGCAATTATGGCAGTATGCGATGTTTTGCCACCTACGTCTAATACAATACCTTTTACATTTTTCTTATCCATTTCTATTGCATCTGTAGGCAAAAGATCATGCGCTACGATTATACACTCTTTTTCAAGGTCTGTAAGTTTTACTCTTTCCTTAAACATAAGATTGTTCAAAATGCGCTTGGCAATATCACGCAGGTCGCTTACTCTTTCTTCCATATACAGGTTCTGTGAAGCGTTTAATTTCTCTATCTGAACCCCTATTGCTTCATAAAAAACCCATTCAACATTTAAAAGTTTTTCACTTAAAGCAGTTTTTATCCCGCCATTAAACGATTCATCTGAAATCATCAATATATGCGAATCAATCATTGCGATCTCATTTTCGCTTACATTCATTAACTTGGCAGCTTCTTTTATTGCTTCAAGTTCGTTTTTCGCTTTTTCAGATGCTGAAATAAGCCTTGAGAATTCTAATTCAATTTGGTCTTTTCCTATTTTAAACTTTGGGACCTTAAGGCGTTCTTCCTGATACAGAAAGACTTTGCCAATATAAACGCCTGGTGAGGCAGAAATACCACTAATAGTTTTCATCTATCAATAAATATAAAGCCTTTATCGCTGCTTGTCAAATATGTCAAATATGTCAAATAAGCAATTTTTGTTGCTATAAGAGCTGTTATTTTATAATTGAATAAAAAATGCCGATATTAATGTTGTCATGAAGCCACAAAACAGGAAAAAAGTAAGAAAAAGGGATTTTAGGCCGGGTTGTCTTTTCTGGATAGCTCTAATTTTACTTGTTATTACCGTATTTATTGTAAACCATAAGAGAATTCAAAATGTTGTTGAAGCAACAGGGTTTTTAAATCTTTTTTCAAAATCGAATCAGGAGCAAGAGGCAACACAGCCAAATGTAGTTCGCATAGTAGAAACTCCAGGAAATGGGGGCGCCAGGCAACAGACAACCCCTGCTACAGAACCGCAGAGAACAGAAGTAGCGCTTCCGGAAACCCAGACAGGAAGCAATGTTATTGTGAACAGAGACGCTGTTCTGGATACAGAAAGAGGATCAGAAAGCATAGCTCAACCCTATAGAGTCAGGGATAGTATTCTTTACTTTATTGCAATTACCGAAGATGGGTCTATCCATTTAAGAAAAACAACAAGAAGTATACGATTTGCAGATTCTCCGCTTACAGCTACAATGAATTCCCTGCTTAGTGGAGTATCTTCATTAGAGTTAAACAATAATCATATTTCGCTAATTCCTGAAAATACACGCCTAAATAGACTTTGGGTAGTAGATGGAACAGCTTATATGGATTTTAATGAGAATTTTCTTTTTAATTCATTTGGAAGAGAAGGATATATAGGGCAATTACAGCAAATTATCTATTCTGCTACTGAATTTCCCACTGTAAACCGGGTTCAGATACTTATTGCTGGAAGAACTATGAATTACCTGGGCGCAACAGGAATATATATAGGTAAACCCCTTACAAGAGCCTCTTTTTAATTTATAACAAGAGAAACAAGTTTTTTGATTTCATTTTTTTCAAGCTTTTCTCTTGTTATCAAAAAAAAGAATTCGCGATTTCCTTTTGTCCCTTTTATGGGTGATTGAACAATATCCTGAACAAATGATTCTTCATCGAATAATTTATCTATTACGGCTAAAAGTGTTTCTTTAAGTATTAAAGTACTTTCTATAACCCCTTTTTCAAGATTACATGATTCTGTCTCAAACTGTGGTTTTATCAAGGCAATCAGTTTTTTTTCTATAGTTAAATCAAGAATTTTTGAAGCAGCATTTGTTATTGAACGAAAAGAAAGGTCTGCTACCCCTATATTTGCAGGGGGAGAGAGGGTGCTTATATCCATGATATTTGTTTTTTCATGGATTATTACCCTTTTATTGTTTCTTAATAAATAGTCTATTTGATTATATCCTACATCAATGGAGTGGACAAAGAGCGCGTTTCTTTTGACAAGACAATCGGTAAATCCGCCTGTTGAACTTCCTGCATCTACAAATACTTTCCCTTCTGTGGCTATTTTCCAGTAATCAAGAGCATATTCAAGCTTATACCCCCCACGGGAGACATATTTTTTTTTGATTATTGTTATTTCGGAATTTTTATCAACTTTTTCTTTAGGATCTTTTATTTTAGCGCCATTAACAAGAACATTACCGCAGAGAATAAGGGCAAAGTTTTCTTCTTTTTTATCATTGCCAAAACGTTTATTTAATAAGGCAAGTAAAGAAGTATTGCTCATACTTTTTCATATATCCGCTCTATTGAAATGGTTTTTCCTGTCTCCGTATCTATTTCTGCAAACACTCCATTGATCATAAGCAGAGTCTCAGCCATTTCCATCTTAAGCGGCATTTGTGTTAAAAATCTTTGCACTGCTATATTTTTGTCACTTCCTATAACAGAATCTTCGGGGCCTGTCATACCTAAATCTGTTATATAACCTGTCCCTTTGGGCAATATTTTTTCATCAGCAGTTTGAACATGGGTGTGGGTCCCTGCAACAAGACTTACCTGGCCATCAAGATATAACGCAAGCGCTTCTTTCTCAATAGTAGATTCTGCGTGAAAATCTATTATGATTATATTTACAGATTTATCTTTTTTTATTTTTTTTATTATTTCTACAGCGCTTGTAAATGGGCAGTCAAGGTTTGACATCCCTTCCCGGCCTTCAAGATTTATAACAGCAGCTTTAACTCCTGCTTTTTCAATAATAATAAATCCATGCCCTGGAGCGCCTTCGGGATAGTTTGCGGGACGCAATACACTTGGGGTGTCCTTTAAACACTGCAGCCCTTCTGGTTTTTGCCAAACATGATTACCTGTAGTAATAACATCCCCGCCACTTTGGATAAGCTGCTCCACAGTTTTAGGGACAATTCCAAACCCTTCTGCGGAATTTTCTCCATTTATTATTACGAGGTCAACTTTTTTCTTTTTTATTATACCTTTTAGATTAAAAAAAAGAGCTCTGCACCCAGCCTGTCCGCAAACATCGCCGAGCAGCAGAACTTTAAATTTATTATCTTGCATATTCTACAATACGTGTTTCTCTTATAATTGTAACTCTGATTCTTCCGGGATATCGCAACTCTGATTCAATTTTCTTTGCAATAGTTTTACACAATTCAGATGCCTGCTCATCATTTACAGTCTCATTGTTAACAATAATTCTTAGCTCCCTGCCTGCCTGTATTGCGTATGCTTTGTCTACTCCAGGAAAATCAATTGCAATTTTTTCAAGATTTTCAAGTCTTTTGATATAATTATCAATTGTTTCACGCCTTGCACCGGGCCTTGCAGCTGATACTGCATCTGCAATCTGCACAATTATTGATTCAATACATGAAGGCTCAATATCATTATGATGAGAACCAATTGCATTTATAATCCTTGCGTCTTCTCCCATTTTTTTAGCTGCTTCCATACCAAGTTCTGCATGATTACTATCGCTATTTGTCTCAATCCCTTTTCCAATATCATGAAGCAATGCAGCCCTTCTTGTTATTGCTTTATTAGCGCCAACTTCTGATGCAATAAGGCTTGCTATTATGGCAACCTCTTTTGAATGTTGCAGCACATTTTGACCATAACTTGTCCTGAAATGGAGGCGACCAAGGCTTCTTATTCCCTCTGGGCTCATATTATGAATCCCAAGATCAAACAGAACCTTTTCTCCTTCTTCAAAAATAGTCTGGTTAATTTCTTTTTTTACTTTTTGCACAATTTCTTCAATTCTTGCAGGATGTATTCTTCCGTCAATTATCAGTCTCTCAAGAGCTATCTTTGCAATTTCCTTTTTAACTGGGTCAAAACAGGATATTACAACTGCTTCAGGAGTATCATCTATAATAATATCTACCCCTGTAAGTGTTTCAAGGGTCCTTATGTTTCTCCCTTCGCGCCCTATAATCCTCCCCTTCATTTCATCGTTTGGAAGGCTTACAGATGCTATTGTTACCTCTGAACTTACATCTGTCGCTATTCTTTGAACAGTTGAAACCAGTATTTCCCTGGCTTTTTTCTCAGCAGCAAGCTGTGCTTCCTGTTCAATCTTATTTAGAATTGTCTGAGCATCCTGTTTTGCTTCACTTTCAAGCGATTCTATTATAAGTTTTTTTGCATCAGCAGCAGATAAACCTGAAACTTTTTCCAGTTTTCTTTGCCATTCTTTCTCCTGCCCAGCCAATATAGCTTCTTTTTTTTCTATATTACTCTCACGGTCTGTAACTGCCTGCATTTGTTTTTCAAGCAGCCCTATTTTACTATCGAGGTTGTCTTCTTTTTGAAGCAATCTTCTCTCAAAACGCTGTAGTTCGCTTCTTCTCTCCCTAAATTCCTTTTCTTGCTGATTTCTTTCTCTAAGAAGCTGGTCTTTTGTTTCCAGAATCAGCTCTTTTTTCTTTGCCTCAGCTTCTTTAGCAGCATCTTGTTTTATACGCTCAGCTTTCTGTTCAGATGATGATAGCTGAACTCTTGCATATAACCACCTAATTATCCAACCTAATATCAAACCAATGAGAGGAAGAATTATATAAAAAATAATGTCCATTCTCTTCCTCCATTTATTTTTTAATAGAAAATAATAACTATTTTTTATGGTAGTTGTCAAGAATTTTCATGATAGTCTAGCTAACAAGTGGCAATTTAAGGGTATAATAGTGAAATTTATTAAAAAAAACGGTTTTTTTCTTATCAAATTACGCTTGGACGTATTTTACTTCTGCAATAATAGAACTTAAAGAAAAAGTTGCGATATCTGGAGCAGCCACAAAATAGGCTTGTTTTTCTTTAAATCTTATTGGGGCAAGTAAAAAACTTTTGATTTTTTTACTATCATTTGAAGAGAATTTATCTTTAAGTTCTTCTATTCTATCAATATCGGTTTTAAGAAATAAAATTTTTCTTTCATTAAGCAATTCTTTGGCAATAAGTGAATCATTTTTTATCTTAAGTAATCCAGGATGATCTTTATTAAAAAGACCTACTGATACATCAGGGTAATATCCTTCATCATCTTGTGTCAAAATAACAGCAAATCTTGAGTCCATCTTTCTTGTTAATTTAAATAAAAGTTTTACAACTTCAATAGGGTCAGCTTCGTTAATATTATAGGAAATATCGCTATAAAAGCCATAATCTTCATCAATTTTTATTTTAATATCTTTTTCATCATGACCAGAAACATCTTCTGCGCCTGAAAAAACAGGCAAATCTATTGCATCATCAAAAAAGAGATCTGAAATAGACGCTTCTTCGTGTTTTTCGGGATCTTCACCTTCTTCCAAATCATCAGCAGTGTTATATAATCCTTCATTAATTTTAAAAACCCCATTTTTTTCTATTATAGGAGACTTTTCCTTTTCTTCTGCTTCTTTCAGTTTTGCAATAACTTCTTTTATTGTCCATATTTCCAGAAGACCCTGTTGTTTTAATACTTCAATATTTTTTGAAAAAGGTGATGATTTACTATTACCAAGATCAGAAGCTGGTATTTCTTCCGCTGAAGTTTCCTGGTCAGAAGTTACTTCCTTTTTTGCTTTGCCATAAAAGGAATCAGGCATATAGTTCGGTCTATATACACCAACAATATCATTTTTTATATATTCTACAATTTTTACTTTATCATCTTTATCTAGGTCTGCTTCTTCAAGAAATTCAAGCTCTTCAAATTCATGATCTATAATGAGTGGTTTAAAATCTTCTATTGTTTCAAGAGTTTCAATTTCTTGTGGAGGAGGAGTATATTTTTTAGATTTCTTTTCATATGCATCAGCAGCTTTAGCATCTGCCTCATCTTCCAGTTCAGATACTACATCAATATCTTCAAGATCTACTGCTTCTTCATGGTCTTCTTCCAGTTCCTCGATCAATTCAAAAACATCTGTTTTACTCTCTTCACTTTGAACACCATTTTTTAATTCTTCTTTAAATGATGAAACTTTTTCAAGGTCTACTTCATCTTCGCCATCACTAACAGGAATAATATTACTTTCAATTTCGGTAATAGCAGTTTGGATTTCATTTTCGTTTATAATTTCTTCACCATAATCTTTATAAACAGACCCAAGTTCTTCAAATTTTTTATCTTCATCTATAAGCGTTGTTTCTGGCGATTCACTCTCTATTAATTCATCTATTTCTTCTGGAACTGCTTCCTCTTCCACTTCGTCAAGCGCTTCTACTTCTTCGGGAATTGCTTCAGCTTCAAATTCCTCCACTTCATCAAGCGCTTCTACTTCGTCAAGTGCTTCTACTTCTTCGGGAACTGCTTCAGCTTCAAGTTCCTCCACTTCATCAAGTTCCTCTACTTCATCAAGTGCTTCCACTTCATCGAGGTCTTCAACATCTTCAACCTCAACAGGCTTCATTTTGTTGCTTACAGGCTGAACAACAGGTGCTGATTCCATATTTGGTTTTGAAGTAGCGCCAGGGAATTTGTTTTTGATAATATCTTCGTTTGCAATAATTTTCCTGATTATTTCTTCAATATTGCTATTTTTATTATCAGCGCCTTTGTCGAGATGCCCTGCAAGAAGACTTATTATCTCATCCCAGCTTTTATCAATAAGATTATTTACAGTCTCATCTTTTTCGCCTTTTAATCCTGCTATACCTTGCTTAAATTTTTTACGCACCTCTTCCTTGCGGTTCTCAAGTTCTTTTTTCCATACTCTCCATTCTACTTCACTTTTATTTTCAAGATATTCAATAAGAAAATTTACCTGAAACCGCTTTACCCTTTCAGCAATAACAACAACCTGATCCTGCTTAATATTCATCAATAAAAAAGAAAATATGAATATAATTGAAAATGCTGAAAAAAGAAGGATATATCTATAAACAGCGTTTATTCTAATAAGAGAATCAGAAATAACATATCCCAGAAAGCCTTCTCGCCATCTTTGCGTAATAACAGAAAAACTGTTTCCATCAGCATCAACGTAAAGGGTATAGGGATTTATTATTTGAGTAGTTGTCCAGTAAGCTTTTAGCTCATCAAGAACAGAAGCGCTAGTATCAAATATATTAAAGACAATATTACTATGATCCAGGTATTTCATAACCACAGGTCTTTCAATAATATTTCTTTGGACAAGAAAATTTCTTAAGTCATTTGTTGTAAGATAGACTAAAATTGCGCCTCTTCTTATTCCTGTAGCGCTGTAAACAGAAGATACAAACAGATTAGAATTTTCTTCTGAATCAAAAAAAATGGTTGGTTCATTACCTGCGCGTCTTATAATACTTATAAATTTTTCAATTGCTTGCGCATCCGGTGTTCTATAAGAAACTCTTGTAGGATCCAATGATTGTATATCCGCAGGACTGCTGCTGTAATGAACTCTCCCCTCATCATCAATGACTCTAATAAAATAAATATCTATATGCTGTTCAATTAAAGAACTTATTATATTTTCTCTACTAAGAATATCTTCTCTGCTTTGATTTATAAGAAAACTGTTTCTTATGGCTGGGTCATTTGAAATGGCAGTAAATATTTCAATGCGATTATTTTCATATTCTTCTATAGCAGTATCAACACTAGCTATTCTGGTTTCTATTTCGGCAACTATTTTCCTGTTATAGAATTTAGACTCTATAAAATGGAAAAGAGTAGAGTAAGATATAATGGTAAAAGCTGTAAACAAGATTAGTGTAATAATCAAGCTTATTGCAGCTTTTTTAATAATTGCCATTTTGAGTGATTACTTATCTCCTTCAAAACAAAATACAATTCTATCTATTATATATCTATATATCGGCAAATCAGAATAAAAAAAAGAGAGGTAAATACCTCTCTTTATATTATATAAGAAAATATAAAATTTCTCAATAAATAAAAATTACATCAGCTATTGGCAGATTCAACTTTTTCTTTTGTTTCCTTATTTTCTTTTACTTCTTTGCTCTCTTTTGCGTCTTTTTTCTTGCCTTTGACTTCTTTTTCTTTTCTTACTACCAACTCAAGAAAAACTACTTCTGCTGCATCACCAAGTCTTCTACCAAGCTTTAAAATTCGGGTATAACCACCGTTTCTTTTGCTAAATCTGGGTGCTATATCTGTGAAAAGCTTTATAATAACAGCTTTATCATTGATATCTTTTGCAATAATTCTTCTATTATGAACAGAATCAATTTTTGCTCTTGTAATCATTTTCTCTGCTTTTTTTCGAACCTCAAGAGCTTTTGCTTTTGTTGTCTTAATTCTTTCATATTTAAATATAGAGGTAACCATATTTCTTGTCATAGCTTTTCTATGATTACTTTTCCTACTTAGTCTGTTAAAACCAATTTTATGCTTCATTTTCGTCTTCCTTTTGGCTATTTGGAGTTGCTTTAAACCTTAACGAGCTGTAATCAACCATACCAAGCTCAAGATTCCATTCCTTAAGTTTTTCTTTTATCTCCTGCAGAGATTTTTTTCCAAAGTTTCTGGTTTTTGCAATATCATCTTCTGTTCTTGAAGTAAGTTCTCCAATAGTTCTGATATTAGCATTCTTAAGGCAATTACTTGATCTGACAGAAAGTTCAAGTTCGTCTACCGGCGTTTCAAGAATTTTTCTTATTCTTTCCTCTTCCTCATCAATATCATCTTCTCCGCTAACCATATCTTCATCAAAATTTATAAAGATTGTAAAATGATCTTTTGCTATTTTTGCTGCTTCTGCAATTGCATCTTCTGGAGTTATTGTACCATCTGTCCAAACTTCAAGAATAAGTTTATCATAATCATTTCTATAGCCAACTCTTGTATTTTCAATTGAGTATTTTACACGGCTTATGGGAGAAAATACCGCATCAATTGGAATTGTCCCAATAATATCAATATACTTCTCATTTGTTTCAGCAGGTATATACCCTCTTCCAAGATCAATCTGAACTTCAATATCAACATTTGCATCTTTCATTAATGTAGCAATTTTAAAATCGCTATTTAAAACAGTTATCTGCGAATCTACCTGAAAATCTTTAGCAAAAATTTCCCCGTCTTTTTTGTTTTCAAGCAATATTATTTTTTGTTCAAGGTCATCTTCAAGCTTGATCTTAAGTTGCTTTAAATTATTAATAATTTCAGGAGTATCTTCCACAACCCCTGGTATTGATTCAAATTCACTTGATATGAAACGTGGATTCCCATCAATATCATAACTTGTAAATTTTACAGCTGTTATTGCATAACCCTGTAGTGATGAAAGGAGAATCCTCCGCAAAGTATTTCCAATAGTTGTACCAAAGCCTCTTTCAAATGGATAAGCAACAAACTTTCCATATTTTTTGGAACTTTCACTTTGCTCAAATGAAATACCTTTAGGCCTTTTAAATCCTTTCAAAAGATTTTTTCTTGCCATTTATTACCTCGAATATAACTCGACTATTAACTGCTCATTGATCTCCGAAAGATCTGTAACCTCGCTTCTTAATGGGACAGCTCTTAATACACCTTTCATTTCATCAGGATTAACCTCAAGCCATGGTGATACACCAGAGCGTGTAAATTCCTTAAGGCTTTCTTTAACCATAACCATTTTTTTGCTTTTTTCTTTTACTTCAATAACATCGTTCTGTTTTAAAAGATATGATGGAATATCTACCTTTTTCCCATTTACCAATATATGCCCATGGTTCACAAGCTGTCTTGCCTGATCCCGGGAAGTAGCGAACCTCATTCTAAAAACAACATTATCAAGTCTTGATTCAAGCAGTCTTATAAGGTTTTCACCTGTTTTCCCTTTTCTTCTTGCTGCTTCAACAAAAGTAAGGTGAAACTGCTTTTCAAGCATACCATATATTCTTTTAAGTTTCTGTTTTTCTCTAAGCTGTAGCCCGTAGTCAGACATTTTTCCAACTCTTGATTTTGCAGACTTACCAGGCATATTTTTTTTCTTTGTAATTGCGCACTTTGGAGAATTACACCTATCTCCTTTTAGAAGAAGTTTTTTCTTTTCTATTCTGCACAATCTGCATTTTGGTCCTATATATCTTGCCATCTAATCCTCGTTATTAAACTCTTCTTGTTTTCTTTGGCCTGCACCCATTATGAGGGATAGGAGTAACATCCTTAATACTCATAACCTTTACTCCAAGAACCCCTATAGATCTTATAGCAGATTCTCTTCCTACTCCGGGCCCTTTAACATAAACATTTACTTCCCGAAGTCCAATATCCATTGCTTTTTTTATAGCAGTTTCTGCTGTTGTCTGAGCAGCGTATGGGGTAGATTTCTTTGCACCTTTAAAAGAAAGACCCCCGGCACTTGCCCATGATATAGCATTTCCGTTTAAATCAGTAATAGTAACTATTGTATTATTAAATGTAGCCTGTATATATACATTACCACTAAATACGCTTTTTTTCTCTTTCTTCTTTTTCAGATTAGCCAATTATAACCTCCAGCCTTACTTCTTCTTACCAGCTACAGTCTTCTTTTTACCTTTTCTGGTTCTTGCGTTTGTTTTTGTACGCTGACCTCTTACAGGCAGCCCTTTTCTATGCCTAAGCCCTCTATAGCTTCCAATATCCATAAGTCTTTTTATGCTAAGTGAAACTTCAGTTCTTAACCGACCTTCTACTTTAAACTCATTTTCTATTTCTTTTCTTAAGTCATTTATTTCTTCAGCTGACAAATCATTGATTTTTTTCTCTGGATTAACTCCGGTTGTCTCACAAATTTTTAATGCTGATGTCCTACCAATACCATAAATATATGTCAGTGCAATTTTTGCACTTTTATTTGGCAGGTCTATACCTGCAATTCTTGCCATTTAGCCCCCCTACCTTTGTCTCTGCTTATGTTTAGGGTTCTGACAGATAATTCGTAAGACCCCTCTTCTTATTATTATTTTACATTTTTCACACATAGGTTTTATACTAGCTCGTACTTTCATTGTCTTATAACTCCTAAAGATTCCTGGATCTTATTCTACCTTTTTTCACAATACCTTCATGATGATGCATCTTTAAATGCCCCTCAATCTGCGCCACAAAATCAAGAGCAACACCTACCATAATCAAGAGAGACGTCCCCCCCATTAGCATTGATAGCTCTGTTGGAAAACCAAATAAAATCTGAATCACTGTAGGTATTAATGCTATGAGCGCCAGAAAAAGCGCGCCAGGAAGAATGATCCTGCTTAATATTCTTGAAAGGTGTGATTCTATATTTTCTGTTCTTATACCTGGTATTGATCCACCATTCTCCCTTATCTGCTTTGTAATCTCTATAGGGTTTAAAGTAACCTGCGTATAAAAGAATGCAAAAAACACTATTAAAAGTGAAAACACAAGGAGATAGAGAAAACCTGTTGGTCTAAACCAATATGCAAGCTGCGCCATCCATCTGTACTGCACCCCAAGATTTCCAAAAATCTGAAGCGGGAACACCATAACAGATGATGCAAAAATAACAGGAATTACCCCAGATGGATTTATTTTAAAAGGGATATAAGTATTCTGTCCACCATACATTTTTCTGCCAATTACCCTTTTGGCATAGTTTACAGGAATTTTACGCTGCCCCTGCTGCTCGTATACTACAAGAGCAATAACCCCGACAAACATCGCCAGAACTACTATTACAAACACCACATTGAGCTCTCTTGCCTGCACCATTTGAAAAAGTTGGTAGAACGCTTGCGGCATTCTCGCAATAATACCCGCAAAGATTATCAGAGAGATACCATTACCAACACCTCTTTGCGTAATCTGCTCTCCCATCCACATGAGCAGTATTGTTCCTGTTGTTACAGTAATAATCGCAATAATTGAATATGCCCAATAAGACATTGTAATAGCATCAGGAATGCTGCGAGCATATACAGTAACTACGTATGACTGCAAAAGACACACAACTACTGTTCCATATCTTGTATATTTCTGTATCTTTTTCTTGCCACCTTCCTGTTCTGAAATCTTTTTCAGTTTTGGAAAAACAAGAAGAAGAAGCTGCATAATTATGGACATAGATATATATGGCATAATACCAAGCATAAATACAGAAAAATTGGAAAATCCACCGCCTGTAAAAAAGTCAATATACTCTGTTAAAGCGCCTCCACCAGCCTGCTGCAAAGTTGAAAAATAGAGTTTAAGCGCATTGATATTAATCCCCGGAATAGGAAGAATTGTTCCAATTCTATATATCATTAAAACAGTAATTGTAAAAATAATTCTATCGCGTAAGTCTCTTATTCTAAAAATATCTATTATCGGGTTTGCCATATTTAATTACCTATTCTTACTATTTTTATCCATAACAATTATACTACCACCAGCTTTTTCGATCTTTTCCTTTGCACTGGCAGAAATATTTTCAAGGGAAACTTCAAGTTTCTTTGTAAGCTCTCCATTCCCTAAAAGCTTCACATTCTTGTCGCTTCTTCTTATAAGCGATTTTTCAAGCAATGTTTCCATGCTAACTTTTTCACCATTATTATAAACTGATTCTATATCAGCTATATTAAGCACTTTATTTATTTTCTTAAAAGGATAATTTGAAAAGCCTCTGGAAGCAATTCTTCTATATATAGGCATCTGGCCGCCTTCAAATCCAGGTCTTACCCCGCCGCCAGATCTTGCGTTCTGCCCTTTATGTCCTTTTCCTGCTGTTTTTCCCAATCCAGAACCAGTACCTCTTCCAACTCTTTTTCTGGTTTTGTTTGCCCCAACAGGTGCGTTAAGTACAAGTTCACTCATAACTATTTTATCTCCTCAACTACAACAAGATGTTCTATGGCTTTAACCATCCCAAGTATTGCAGGGTTAGATTCCTTTTCTACTGTGGAGTTGATTTTTCCAAGTCCAAGAGCTTTTACTGTTTTTTTCTGATAAGGTTTTCTACCTATTGTGCTTCTCACAAGTTTTATTCTTATTTTTCCAGACATTGCCATTATCCCCACATTTCACTTATTGACTTGCCTCTATCAGCTGATACTTTTTTAGCATCCATTAAGTCATTAAATCCGCTAAAAACTGCTTTAACTATATTTATACTGTTCTTGGAACCAAGTGATTTGCTAAGAATATCATTTATACCAACAGCATCCATAACAGCTCTTACAGCTCCACCTGCAATAACTCCAGTACCAGGAGCAGCTGGCTTCATTACAATTTTTGCGCTCTTGAATCTGGCAATCACTTCATGAGGAATTGTTTTATTTTTAACAGGAACTTTAAACATATTTCTTTTTGCCTTATCCATTCCTTTTCTGATTGCTTCAGAAACATCATTAGCCTTGCCAAAACCATATCCTACAGAACCATTTTGATCGCCAACAACAACCAGAGCAGAAAAAGAAAATCTTCTACCACCCTTTACAACTTTAGCAACCCTGTTCAGCTTAATTAATTTCTCAACTAATCCTTTATCTTTATCCTGATCCACCATTTCCCCCTAAAATACCAGGCCTGCTTTTCTGATGCCATCTGCTAAAGCCTTTACCTTTCCGTGAAAAATATAACCATTTCTATCAAAAACTATTTTTTCAATATTTTTTTCTTTAAGTCTTTTTCCCAACTCTTCGCCAAGTTTTCCAGCGCCCTCAAGATTCGACTTAATACCTGAAAGTTTTTCTTCTTTATTGGAAACCGCAACTATTGTTGTACCAGCTTTATCATCAATAGCCTGCGCATAAATATATAAATTGCTTTTATACACAGTAAGCCTTGGTCTTTCCTGGGTTCCTGATATTTTTGCGCGAATACCTCTTTTCCTTCTGCCTCTTCTTTTTTCCATATCAATTAGTCTTTTCATATCATCCTACCCTATTTTGCACCTGACTTTCCAACTTTTCTTCTTACAACTTCATTCTCATATTTTATACCTTTACCTTTGTACGGCTCTGGTTTTCTGAATGATCTTATTTCAGCGCAAGTCTGTCCTACTCGTTCCTTGTCAATACCGGAAATAGTAAGTCTATTAGGACTTTCTGCTGTTATTGTAAGTCCATCAAGGATCGGATACTCAAACTGTGTGGAATATCCAATACTAAGAAAAAGAGATTTTCCAACAACTTCAGCTCTGTAGCCTACCCCGTTTATAACAAGTGTTTTTTTAAAACCCTCTGAAACTCCTTTAACCATATTATTTAAAAGAGTTCTGTAAAGTCCATGATAAGCTCTTGCTTCTTTTGTATTTTCATTAGCTTTAACATGAATCTGGTTTTCTTCCTGTGAAACAGAAACTTCTGACCTGAAACTTCGTGCAAGCTTCCCTTTTGCTCCCTCAACTGTAATGCTATTCCCATCAATAGTTACTTTAACACCTTTTGGGACAGTTATCGGTAATTTACCTATACGAGACATACTCCAACTCCCCCCTACCAAATTGAACAAATAAGTTCGCCGCCAATTTTTTTCTCAGCTGCTTTCTTACCCGTTGTTACACCTGATGATGTTGAAACAACTACTGTACCATATCCATTTCTAACCCTGGGCATCTCTTTGTAGCCTGAATAAATTCTTCTACCAGGAGTGGATATCTTCTCAATACCATGAATAATTGGTTTCTCTGTTTCATCATATTTAAGAAACAGTCTTATATAATTTTTGCCATCCTGCTGGATCTTTTTAAAGTTCTTTATATAACCTTCATTTTTCATAACTTTAATTATTTCCAGCTTAAGTTTTGAAGGAATTATATCAACTCTGTCAAAACCTGCACGACTGGCGTTTCTAATTTTTGTCAGCATATCTGCAACAGGATCTGATACTGCCATTTTCTTCTCCTACCAGCTTGATTTAGTTACACCAGGAATCAATCCCTGGCTTGCTAGTTTTCTAAAACAAATTCTACACATCTGAAAATCTCTCATATAACCCCTGGGTCTTCCGCAAACCTTACATCGGCTTACCCTTCTGGTTTTAAATTTAGGCTTCCTCTGTGCTTTAATTATCATTGATTTTTTTGCCATCTACTGCACCCCTATTTCCTGAACGGCATTCCGAGCTTTTTAAGCAGACTTCTTGCTTCTTTATCACTATTTGATGTAGTAATAATAGCAATATTTAATCCACTAACTCTTTCTATTTTATCATAATCTATCTCTGGAAAAATTATCTGCTCTTTTATACCAATGGAATAATTTCCATGTCCGTCAAAAGCATTGGGGTCAACGCCTCTAAAGTCTTTTACACGAGGTAACGCCACATTGATAAATCTATCCAAAAATTCCCACATTCTATTTTGACGTAAAGTAACTTTAGCGCCTATTTCATAACCTTCCCTAAGTTTAAAGTTTGCAATCGACTTTCTTGCTTTTGTTTTAACAGGCTTTTGTCCTGTAATAAGCGCAAGCTCCTGAACTGCTGCCTCAAGAAGTTTCTTATTTTGTATAGCTTCGCCAACGCCAACACTAACAACTACTTTTTCAACTCTGGGGATCTGCATTACTGACTTATATCCAAATTCACCAACAAATTCTTTTTTTACTTCAGCATATTTGGTTTTCAAATTCGGTTCTTTTTTACTCATTACAGTACTTCCCCGCATTTTTTGCATTTTCTAATTTTATTATCTCCGGATATTTCAATACCAATACGTGTAGGACCACATTTTCTGCACATTATCATTACATTTGAAATATCTATTAACGCTTCTATTTCAAGTATGCCACCCTTTTCACCACGTTTTCTGGGCTTTTTGTGCTTCTTCACCATATTGACACCAGAAACTACAACGCCACCTTTAGTTCTATCAACTCTAACGATTTTCCCTGTTTTACCTTTTTCTTTTCCTGTAACAACTTTTACAAGATCATCTTTTTTAAGCTTATATTTAACTTTTTCCATATCCAAATCCTTTAAAGAACTTCCGGAGCAAGAGAAATAATTTTCATGTAATTAGTATCTCTGAGCTCTCTTGCAACAGGCCCAAAAATTCTTTTTCCCCTCGGATTCATGGCCTGGTCAAGAATAACACAGGCATTATCATCAAACCTTATATTTGTTCCGTCAGGCCTTTTAACCTTATTTGTAGTACGAACTATAACAGCTTTATGAACATCGCCTTTTTTTACAGGCGCATTTGGAATAGCATCTTTTACTGCTACTACAATTATATCGCCGATTTTCGCAGTTCTTTTTTTGCTGCCGCCCAGTACTTTTATGCACTGTACAATTTTGGCGCCACTATTATCTGCAACATTAAGATATGTTTGCATCTGTATCATATCTTTCCTACTCCTTCCAGCTTCACCGTATTTTCTTCAGTTTAATTATTTAGCTTTTTCAATAATTTCAAGAAGCTGCCAGCATTTTTCCCTGCTTATAGGCCTGGACTGGATCACTCTCACTTTATCGCCAGATTTTGCCTCATTTTTTTCATCATGAGCCTTAACCTTTTTTGTGCTAATAACATATTTTTTATACAATCTATGAAGCTTTCTCTTCTCGATTGCCACAACAATTGTTTTATCCATTTTATCGCTGACAACAACACCGCTATAAATTTTCTTGTTCGTTTTTTTATTTTCCTGGCTATTTTCCACTTTGATCTCCTAAACCTTTCTAATTCCAAGATCATTTTCATGAATTAATGTCTTAAGCCGCGCTATTTTCCGTCTTATACTTCTTTTTTCGAGCGGATTCTCAATATGACCAAGCACTGATTTAAATCTTAAATCCATATATTTTTTTGTAAGTTCGTTATATTTGGAATTAAGCTCTTCATATGTTAAATCTTTAAAATTTTCTTTCATACTTCTACTCCAGATCTCTTCTTGCAACAAATCTTGTTTTTATAGGAAGCTTGCTTCCTGCAAGTGTCATTGCTTCAAGTGCAAGTTCTTTTGGAATACCACCCATTTCAAACATAACAGTCCCGGGCTTCACAACTGCAACCCAATACTCAGGATTACCTTTTCCTTTTCCCATTCTTGTTTCTGCTGGTTTTTTTGTGAATGGCATATCAGGGAAAATTCTGATCCAAACCTTACCGCCTCTTTTTATCTTTCTTGTCATTGCAATTCTGGCTGCTTCGATTTGCCTGTTTGTAACCCACTTTGGTTCAAGCGCTACAAGACCAAAATCGCCAAATGCAACTGTATTCTTTCTTGATGCTGCTACAAACAGAGACGAAACATTTCGCATCTTTTTTCTATATCTCGTTCTTTTAGGACTAAGCATTTCCCACTACTCCTTGTCACCGGTTCTTGTCTTTTTCTTTTTTACCAGTGCGCCGGCATCTTCTTTTATATCTTTCTTGTAAACTTCACCATGGAAGACCCAAACTTTTACACCTATTGCACCAAAAGTTGTAAATGCTTCGGAAAAACCATAATCAATATTTGCCCTAAAAGTATGAAGAGGAACCCGGCCTTCTTTATATTGCTGCACTCTTGCCATTTCTGCACCAGCAAGACGTCCTGCTATTCTTATTTTTATACCCTGAGCCCCGCCCCTTAAAGCATTATTGATTGCAGATTTTAGCACTTTTCTAAAAGATCCTTTTGACTTCAACTGCTTCGCAATGTTTTCTGATATTATCTGCGCATTAGTTTCTGCTTTTTTAAGTTCTTTTATTTTAAGCTGTATTTTTTTGCCAGCTTCTTTTTGAAGTTTTTCGCCAATTTTTTCTATTGTGGCGCCTTTTGCTCCAATCAATACTCCAGGCCTTGCACTTTCTATTACTACTGTTATTCGCTGAGGCTGTCTTACAATCTCAACATTTGCGATTTCAGCGCTTTTGGTTTCAGGAATTTCTATTAAAACCTTTCTAAGACGAAGATCTTCATGAAGTGTATCAGCATACTCTCTGGGATCTACATACCATTTTGACTTCCAGGTTTTATTTATACCAAGTCTTAAACCTATTGGATTAACTTTCTGTCCCAACTTATTTCTCCCCCATCACTGCTATTTCATCAACAACAACAGATATATGACTCATTCTTTTCAAAAGAATGTCTCTCTTTCCGCGAGCTCTGACCCAAAGTCTTCTAAGTCTTGGCCCATCGCTTACCTGAAGGTCCTTTATATAAAGCATCTCTTCATCCAGTTTTTTATTTTGAAAAAGAGCATTTGCTGCTGCAGACTGAATAACTTTTTTAAGAATTCTTGCCCCTTTATTTGGTATTGCATCAAGTTTTGCAAGAGCCTCTGTATACTGAATGTTTCTTACCACATCTGCAACCGGTCTTACCTTTCTTGGTGAAACCATAAGATATTTAGCCACAGCTTTATATCCTTTTTTAGCTTCCATATTAAACACCTATCTCCTTAATCAACATCAAGCCTTTTTGGCTTTTTTATCAGAAGCTGAATGACCTCTATAAAACCTGGTAGGTGAAAATTCACCTAACTTATGTCCAACCAAATTCTCTGTAATATAAACAGGGATCCAGGTTTTTCCATTATATACAGATATTGTAAAACCAACCATTTCGGGTATAACTGTTGAACACCTGGAGTAAGACTTAATCATCTTTTTATCTCCGGACTTTCCCATTTCAATAACTCTTTTATAAAGCTTTTTTTCTATAAAAGGCCCTTTTTTTACTGATCTAGACACACTTATCTCCTACTTTCGCTTTTTTACTATATATTTACTGGACAGCTTTCTCTTGCTTCTTGTTTTATAACCTTTTGTTGGTTTACCCCAAGGAGTAACCGGGTGACGCCCGCCGGAAGTTCTTCCTTCTCCACCACCATGCGGATGGTCATGCGGATTCATTGCAACACCTCTAACTTTAGGTCTTTTTCCAAGCCATCTTGTTCTTCCTGCTTTTCCAATTGAAACATTCATATGGTCTTCATTGCCCACAGTACCTACAGTCGCATAACATTTATGAAAAACCATCCTCATTTCTCCAGAGGGAAGCTTTACTGTAATATAATCACCTTCTTTAGCAACAACTACCGCGCTTGTACCTGCGGATCTTACAAGTTGCCCACCCCTTCCAAATTGAAGTTCAACATTATGAATTTCAATACCAAGAGGTATTTTATCAAGGGGAAGCGCATTTCCAGGTTTCACAGGAGAAGCATCACCGCTTTGGATCATATCTCCTACCTTGAGCCCTTTAGGAGCAAGAATATATCTTTTTTCTCCATCAACATAATAAATTAACGCAATATTGGCGCTTCTGTTTGGATCATATTCAATCTGCGCTACTTTTCCGGGTACACCAAATTTATCTCTTTTAAAATCGATAAATCTATATTTCTTTTTATGTCCGCCGCCTCTTCTTCTTACACTTATTCTTCCGCTTGCTCCGCGCCCTGCTTTAGAGCCCATCCCTTTTGAAAGGCCCTTTTCCGGCTTATCAGTCGTTATCTCATCTTTAACAAGCGTTGTCTTTGTTCGCAAACCCGGCGTGCTGGGTTTATACTTCTTAATACCCACTTTTAAAAGCCCCCTAATCAAACACCTTCAAAAATATCTATTTTTTCGCCAGGAGAGAGGGTTACAATGGCTTTTTTCCATGCAGCTTTCTCTCCTTCTCTGAATCCGGATTTTGTTCTTGAAGTTTTCTTCTTACTTTTTACCCATGCAACATTGCATGCTACCGGCTTTACATTAAACATTTTTCTTACAGCATCCATAACCTGAAACTTGTTAGCTTCTGGCGTGATCCTGAAAGCATATTTAAAACTCTTGGCTTCTCTCATTGCATTTGTTTTTTCTGTAACAACAGGTTCAATAAGAATACTTTCTACTTTCATTCTGCTGCCCCCTGTCGTGTCTTGCCATAAAAATCATTAAGCTTGAGAGCTGCTGACTCCATAAGCAAAATATTTTTTCCATAAAACAGATCATGCGCACGCAGCCTGTCGTATGAAAGAAAAGAAAGCCATGGAATATTTTTTCCCGCTCTTTTGATTATGCTGTCATTATCTTTAAGAATCAGAACTGTTCTTTCTTTATTAACAAGATTTTTTAAAATTGAAGCAATGTCTTTGGTTTTTCCGCTTTCAACTGTAAAATCTTCAACAACTTTTATGCTGTTATTTTTATTTTTAAGGCTTAATACAGATTTCATTGCGCTCTGCTTCATGGTCTTCGGCATTTTATAACTATAATCTCTTGGTTTTGGTCCAAACACAACACCACCATGAACCCAAATAGGGCTTCTTCTGCGCCCTGATCTTGCATTGCCAGTACCTTTTTGCGACCATGGCTTTGCAGTACTGCCCCTAACCTCGGCCCTGCCTTTTGTTGAAGCAGTTCCAACTCTCATATTTGCAAGTTCATTATTAATTGCGTAATATATTGTGCCTTCGCTTACTTCACAATTAAAAACCGCGTCATCAAGATTAATTGTTTTTATCTCTTCGCCTTTTACCGAAAAGACTTTAACTTCCATTTTCTTCCTCTGCCTATTTTATACTTTTTCGTACCATAACAATACTTTTATTAACACCAGGCACTGCACCAGCTACTAATAAAACCTTATTCTCAACATCTATTTTTACTACTTTAAGATTTTGAATCGTTACTTTATCATTCCCCATTCTTCCGGCCATTTTCTTGTTTTTAAATGTCCTTGCAGGAAATGTATTTTGTCCGGTTCCCCCGGCTTCTCTATGAAATTTAGAACCATGGCTTGCTCTTCCGCCGCCAAAATTGTGCCGCTTCATTACACCCTGAAAACCTTTTCCTTTTGACATACCAGTAACATCCACAGTATCAGCATCCTTAAATAACTCAATACCTAACTTGTCACCAGCCTTGCACTCAACTCCAAAGTCTCTCATTTCTTTCAGATGTTTTTTAGGCTCAACCCCTTCTTCGAATTGCCCCAATTCCGGCTTTGTCAATCTTTGTTTTTTTACTTCGCCATAACCAAGGACAACAGAACTATAACCATTTTTTTCGGGTGTTCTCTGCTCTACCACAAGATTCTCATCTATTTTTATAACAGTCACAGGCGTAAGCACACCTTTCTCATCAAAAATCTGAGTCATTCCAATTTTCTCAGCAATCACCCCAATCATTTTTCACCCCAAAACTTACTGTTTTATTTCAACATCAACGCCTGCTGGAAGTTCAAGCTTCATTAAAGCATCCATTACTGCAGATGTTGGTTCCAGTATATCAATCAGCCGCTTATGCGTTCTCATCTCAAACTGTTCTCTTGATTTCTTATTTACAAATGGCGATTTCAACACTGTATATTTGCTAATTTTTGTAGGCAATGGTATTGGACCAGCCACTTTTGATCCAGCCTTCACAACTGTCTGAACTATTGATTTAGCGCTTTGATCTATAAGCTCAACATCAAAACCTCTAAGCCTTACCCTAATGCGCTCTTCAGCCATTTTTCCTCCTGAGAAAAATCAGCCCCCTATTAATTAAAAACAGGGGGTCATGCTTTCTAATTATTCTAAAACCTCAATTACCTGGCCTGAAGCAACTGTTCTCCCACCTTCCCTGATAGCAAATCTTAATCCTTTTTCCATAGCAATTGGATAGATAAGCTCAACATCAAGTTCCGTGTTGTCACCTGGCATAACCATCTGCTTATCAGCAGGAAGCGTTACTGAACCTGTAATATCTGTAGTTCTGAAATAGAACTGCGGTCTATATCCTGTAAAGAATGGATTGTGCCTTCCACCCTCTTCTTTTGTTAAACAATAAATAGTGCCCTTAAATTTCTTATGCGGCTTTATCGAGCCTGGCTTGGCAAGAACCTGTCCTCTTTCAACATCATTTTTATCAATACCCCTAAGAAGACCACCGATGTTATCTCCTGCTTCTCCCTGATCAAGTATTTTGTTGAACATCTCAACGCCAGTACATGTTGTCTTTTTTGTATCTCTAATACCAACGATTTCAATTTCATCGCCAACTTTTACTATACCTCTTTCGATCCTTCCTGTTACTACAGTACCCCTGCCCTGAATAGAGAAAACATCTTCTACTGGCATAAGGAAAGGTTTGTCAACCAATCTTTCCGGAATTGGGAAGTAAGTATCCATTGCATCAAGAAGGTCCTGAATACATTTAGTAGATTCTGGATCATCAAGATTTGTCATAGCTTTAAAAGCAGATCCTTTAATAATAGGACACTTGGAATCAAAACCATATGATTCAAGAAGTTCCTGTACTTCAACTTCTACAAGTTCAACAAGTTCTGGATCCGCAATATCCATTTTGTTCAAAAAAACAATAAGTTTTGGAACTCCTACCTGTCTTGCAAGAAGAATATGCTCTCTTGTCTGTGGTTCGGGCCCTGAGTCAGCAGCAACAAGAATTACAGCTCCATCCATCTGAGCAGCACCTGTAATCATATTCTTTATATAGTCAGCGTGCCCAGGGCAGTCTACGTGAGCGTAGTGCCTTTTATCTGTCACATATTCAACGTGTCTTGTGTTGATTGTAATACCGCGCGCTCTTTCTTCCGGAGCATTATCAATATCATCATAACTCATTACTTTTCCACCCTGCTTCTTTGCAGAAAATGCAGTAAGAGCAGCAGTAAGAGTTGTCTTTCCATGGTCAACATGCCCAATAGTACCAACATTAATATGCGGCTTAGTCCTTTCAAACTTTTCTTTAGCCATCAGCTTCTCCTTTTAAATACATTCACTTTTAACAAATTGTGTTTCATGGATATACCCATGAAATCACACTTAAATTTTTAATATTATGGGGTAAAAATGATGACTTCCTTATCTTGAAATTTCTGAAAAAATTAAAAGATTAAAAGGTCCACCACCTTACCACCCTTATAACGAGATATAGCATTCGGACGCTAGACCTCACAGAATGATTGGTTTGGTTAAAACCACAAGCTAAATCATATACATAAGATAGCTTTTGTGCAATCCCCCTGCAAAAAACAAGGAAATTTTATTATTTATGAAAAGATTACCATCTATAATGAGAAAAAGCTTTGTTTGCCTCTGCCATTTTATGTGTATCTTCTTTTTTCTTGAAAGCTGTTCCTGTAGAGTTAAATGCATCTACCAGTTCTGCCCCAAGTTTTTCGCTCATAGATCTGCCGCTTCTTGCTCTGGCAGCATTAATTATCCAACGAGTTGCAAGCGCTTCTCTTCTTGATTCCCTAATTTCAACAGGAACCTGATAAGTTGATCCCCCAACTCTTCTGGATTTTACTTCAACAACAGGTTTTACTTTATCCATTGCTTCATTAAATGCTTCAACAGGCCCTTTTTGGGTTTTGGAACTTAATATATCAAGAGCTCCGTACATGATAGTTTTGCTTACTGCCTTTTTACCGCTTATCATCATTCTTGTAATGAATTTAGCTATAAATGGGCTGTTATACTTTGGATCAGAAAGTTCTTGTATCCTTCTTGCGATATTTTTTCTAGACATATATCAAACCCCACTACGCCTTTGGTCTCTTTGTTCCATACTTAGATCTTGATCTCTTTCTGTCTTCAACACCAAGGGTATCTTTAGCGCCTCTAACAATATGATATCTAACACCAGGAAGGTCTTTTACTCTTCCGCCTCTTAAAAGTATTACTGAGTGCTCCTGAAGATTATGACCAATACCCGGAATATAAGCAGTAACCTCAATACCATTAGACAATCTAACCCTTGCTACTTTTCTCAAAGCTGAATTAGGTTTCTTGGGAGTTACAGTCATAACTCTTGTACAAACCCCTCTTTTTTGAGGACAGCTACTAAGCGCAGGAGCTTTTGTCTTTTTAGTAACCTTTTTTCTACCTTTTCTAATTAATTGATTAATAGTTGGCATTTACCAAATTATCTCCTAGTAAAATTTTATCAAGCAGCCATACTGCCAATATTTTAAGTGAATGAAGGTTAACAACCCTATTCAAAAAAGTCAATAGGTTATTCCCTATTTAACAAAATGTTTATTAATTTAATGCTTTAGCAATCAAGCAAAGCATTTAAAACCTATAATTTTAATCAAGATCATCAATACTATGCTGTTTTGGCTGACTGGCAGATGATTCTACCTCTTCTTTTTTTCTTGCCTCAATTATTCCTTGTATCGATGCATCAAGATCTTCGCTGTTTTCATCATACAGCTTTATATTTCTATACATTTTTTGCCCTGTTCCAGCAGGAATAAGGTGTCCAATAATAATATTTTCTTTAAGACCTCTTAAATTATCAACTTTTCCTGCAATTGCAGCATTTGTAAGAACTCTTGTTGTCTCCTGGAATGATGCAGCTGACAAAAATGATTCTATATTAAGAGAAGCTCTTGTAATTCCAAGAAGAAGGGGTTTCGCAATTGCTGGTTCGCCTCCCTCTCTAATTACTTTTGCATTTTCCTCATGGAATTTATATTTATCAACCTGATGACCATGGATAAAACTGGTATCTCCAACATGGGTGATTTCAATTTTTCTCATCATCTGCCTGATAATCATACCTATATGTTTATCATTGATACTTACACCCTGAAGCCTGTAAACTTCCTGAACTTCATCCATAAGGAATCTGTGGAGAACATTTTCTCCAAGTATATCAAGAATATCATGCGGGTCAAGGTCGCCTTCACAAAGAGGCTCGCCTGCTTCAACAATATCCCCATCTCTTACAAGAAGGTGTTTTCCCATTGGAACAAGATGTTTAAACTCTATATCCCTGTCATCTGTTATGATAATAAGTCTTTTACCCTTGACTATGCTATCAAACTTGACTTTTCCTGTTATCTGCGCAAGTACAGCAATGTTTTTCGGCTTTCTTGCTTCAAAAAGCTCTCCAACCCTTGGAAGACCTCCGGTAATATCTCTTGTCTTAACACTTTCTTTAAGAAGTTTTGCAAGAGTCCTTCCTGCTTCTATTTTCGCTCCATCATCAACATTTATATATGAAGAACCTGGCAAATAATAGACCGCAAGCTCTATACCATCTTCATCTTCTATTACAATGCGCGGCTGAAGTGTTTCAAGAGTATATTCTATAATCTTTTTCTCAATGTTACCACTATCTTCGTTTATTTCTTCTCTTAATGTAGTTCCAAGAATAATATCGTGGTATTTTACTACACCAGAATATTCAGCAATAATAGGTTCAGAGAATGGGTCAAATCTTGCTATTGATGCTTCCGGCGGAATAGCTGCGCCTTCATGGACAAGAAGCTCTGCTCCATTTCTGATTTCCACTTTTTGTTCCTGCGCAACAAGATATAATATGCCTTCTTTGATTACAACATATGCTATTTCTTTTGCAAGAATATCCTGATTTTCCCTTCTTACTATAGGATTTCCAGGTATTACTTTATTGCCATCACTTATAAGCACTTCATCGCTTTCTTTAAGCTCAACAGAATCAAGTATTTTACTTACAAGTATATAGCCCTTTCTTGTAAAAAGAGTTATATCATTTTCTATTTTTACAGTATTGCCTGATATTTTCCCTATAAGAACAGGATATTTAAGATAAACCTTGTTCTCCTCGCTCGCTTTTGTCGCAGCTCCTCCAATATGGAAGGTTCTCATTGTAAGCTGTGTTCCTGGCTGCCCGATCGACTGCGCAGCTATAATACCTACAGCTTCTCCGATCTCAACAGTTTTATTGGTTGCAAGGTTTCTTCCATAACACTTTTGGCAAACCCCAAAGCGCGAATCACAGGTAAGTACGCTTCTTATTCTTACTGTTTCAATACCAACTTCTTCAATAATTTTTGCCATTTCTTCAGTAATTTCCTGATTCACATTAAGAAGTATTTCGCCTGTAATAGGGTGTTTAACCCTTTCAAGAGTGTATCTTCCTAAAATTCTGTCAGCAAGAGCCTGTACTATTTCTTCGCCATCTTTCAAGGCGCTTATCAGAATACCATTTATAGTTCCGCAATCTTCTTCGTTTATTACAACATCCTGGGCAATATCTATAAGACGCCTTGTAAGATATCCTGCTTCTGCTGTTTTTAGAGCTGTATCTGCAAGACCTTTTCTTGCTCCATTTGATGAAATAAAGAATTCTATAATCGAAAGACCTTCTTTGAAGTTTGACCTGATCGGAAGTTCTATAATATCTCCCGAAGGTTTAGCCATAAGGCCCCTCATTCCCGCAAGCTGCCTTAGCTGAGTTCTTGATCCTCTTGCTCCGGAGTTTGCCATCATATAAATAGGGTTAAATCCCTGTCTGTCTTCTTTAAGAGTTTTCATAAGTACATTTGTAAGATCTTCGTTTGTCTTACTCCATACTTCAATAACCCTGTTGTACCTTTCTTCCTGCGTTATGTGCCCCTGGAGATACTGATTCTGAATAACGCCAACCTGCTTGTTTGCATCTTCAATAAGTTTTTTCTTTTCATCCGGAATTACAACATCTTCCATACTTATTGTTGCGCCAAATTTTGTTGCGTATTTAAATCCAAGCGCTTTTACAGAATCAAGCATTTTTACTGTTGTATAAGCACCATACTTGTTATAGCATCGCGCAATAAGTGCTTTAAGTTCTTTATCTGCAAGAGGATAATTTATAAATTCTATTTCTTCGGGCATCTCCTGGTTAAAAATAACCCTTCCCGGAGTTGTTTCAATATATTGGCCGTCTACTTTTATTTTACATACTGCCTGATACTCAAGTGATCTTGCTTCAAGAGCCATTAAAACTTCATCAAAAGAATAAAAATAACGCCCTTCTCCTTTAGCTCCCTGCCTTGAAACTGTTAAATAGTTTATTCCCAAAACCATATCAAGAGACGGAAACACTATAGGGCTTCCGTTAGCCGGGTTCAAAAGGTTATTAACAGAAAGCATAAGTGTCCAGCACTCTATTTGCGCAGCTTGCGTAAGAGGCACGTGAACAGCCATCTGGTCACCATCAAAGTCTGCATTGTAAGCATGACACACAAGCGGGTGCAGCTTTATGGCTTTTCCCTGCACAAGAACCGGCTCAAAAGCCTGGATACCAAGCCTGTGAAGAGTAGGAGCTCTGTTCAATAGTACGGGATGCTCTTTTACAACTTCATCAAGAACAGACCACACTTCTGCGGTTTCCTGTTCTACAAGTGTTTTAGCTTTTTTAATATTATAAACAACATCTTTTTCAACAAGTTTTTTCATTATAAAAGGCTTGTAAAGCTCAAGCGCCATTTTCGCAGGAAGACCGCACTGATGCAATTTAAGCTCTGGTCCTACAACAATTACTGAACGACCTGAATAGTCAACTCTTTTTCCAAGAAGGTTCTGTCTGAATCTTCCCTGCTTTCCTTTAAGCATATCTGAAAGTGATTTAAGAGGTCTGTTTGCAGAACCTTTTACAACTTTCTTTTTCTTTGAGTTGTCAAACAGGGCATCTACTGCTTCCTGAAGCATTCTTTTCTCGTTCCTGATTATTATATCAGGAGCATTTAATGTCATAAGCCTTTTAAGCCTGTTATTTCTGTTTATTACTCTTCTGTAAAGATCATTAAGGTCTGATGTTGCAAATCTTCCCCCTTCAAGCTGGACCATTGGCCTAAGCTCTGGCGGTATTACAGGAATTACATCAAGAATCATCCACTCAGGCTTGTTTCCTGAGTCTTTAAAATTTTCAACAATTTCTATTCTTTTAAGAAGTCTGCGATCAGATTTTGCACCCTTTTCCACCATCTTTATTCTAAGTTCAGTAGAAAGCATATCCAGATCAAGGCCTTCAAGAAGTGTTCTTATAGCTTCTGCGCCAATCCCTGCTGTAAAGCTCATTCCATATCTTTCAGTTGCGATATTAAAATCTTCTTCAGAAAGGAGTTCATATTTTTTTAGTTCTGTATCGCCCGGATCAATTACTATATATTTTTCATAATAGAGAATCGACCTGAGTGAAGCTACTGTAAGATCAAGAAGAAGCCCCATCCTTGAAGGGACAGACCTATAGTACCATATATGCGATACAGGAGAAGCAAGCTCAATATGCCCCATCCTCTCTCGTCTTACTTTAAAATGCGTTACTTCTACACCACATCTGTCGCAGATTACCCCTTTATACCGTATTGATTTAAATTTTCCGCAGTAACATTCCCATTCCTTGGTTGTTCCGAAAATTCTTTCGCAAAAAAGACCTTCTTTTTCTGGCCTAAGGGTTCTATAATTTATTGTTTCTGGTTTCTTTACTTCGCCATAAGACCATGCTCTTATTTGTTCCTGCGAAGCAAGTTTGATCATTATATTATCAAAATCTTGTATCTCTCTCATTAAAAACACCCTTCTCCTAAATTAGGTAACCAATGATTAACTTGACGCAAATCATTGGTTTTTAAAAATTGGTTCCCTGTCTGTTTATAAGTTCTTCGTCACGTTCTGTAAGAGGGACCTGTCTGCCTCTTGAATCCCAAATCGAGATATCAAGAGCTAATCCTCTTAATTCCTGAACAATTACATTAAATGCTTCAGGAATACCTGCGGCAGAGTTTGGCTCTCCTTTTACAATGCTTTCATATATTTTTGCTCTTCCTGCCATATCATCTGATTTAATTGTGATGAATTCCTGGAGTGTATTTGCCGCGCCATAAGCTTCAAGCGCCCACACTTCCATTTCTCCAAGTCTCTGTCCACCAAACTGCGCTTTTCCACCAAGTGGCTGTTGCGTAACAAGCGAGTAAGGGCCAGTAGATCTTGCATGCATTTTGTCATCAACAAGGTGATGCAGTTTAAGCATATAAACACACCCTACCATTACAGGGTTTTCAAATGGCTCACCTGTCAACCCATCATACAGTACTGTTTTTGATGTTCCGGGAAGGTCTGCGCTTTCAAGTTTTTTTGTAATCATTTCATTTGTTGCAGACTGAAACACCGGAGTTGCATATTTCTCGCCAAGAGCAAAACCTGCCCAGCCAAGACTTGCTTCCATAAGCTGCCCAAGGTTCATACGGGATGGAACACCAAGAGGATTAAGACAGATATCTACAGGAGTACCATTAGCCATATACGGCATATCTTCTTCTGCCAAAACTCTTGCAACTACACCTTTATTTCCATGTCGGCCAGCCATTTTATCCCCTTCCTGGAGTTTTCTTTTTGTTGCTATAAGTATTTTTACAACTTCATCTACTCCTGGATTAAGGTCATCGCCTTCTGCGCGCTTTAGTCTTTGTATATCTATTACAGTTCCCTCTACTCCGTGAGGAACTTTTAGCGAAGTATCTCTGACTTCTTTTGCTTTTTCACCAAAAATTGAATTAAGAAGTTTGAATTCCGGAGTTGTTTCTGTTTCAGATTTAGGAGTTACTTTTCCAACCAGAATATAGCCGGATTTTACCTTGGCGCCAATTCTTATGATCCCTTCTTCATCAAGATGCTCAAGAGCTTTTTCGCCTGTGTTTGGAATATCTCTTGTAAGTTTTTCTGTACCAAGCTTTGTTTCTCTTACTTCCAGAATAAATTCTTTTATGTGGATTGAAGAAAAAATATCTTCTTTAACTACTTTTTCAGATATAAGAATAGCATCTTCGTAGTTGTAGCCATTCCATGGAAGGAAAGCAACAAGAACATCGCGCCCAAGAGCAAGCTCACCATGAGATGTCGCAGGGCCGTCAGCTATAACTTCCCCTTTTTCAACTTTTTGTCCTACTTTTACAAGAGGTTTTTGAGTAAAACAGGTGTCCTGGTTTGTCCTCTGGTTTTTAAGCAGTTTATAAAAGTCTTCTTTTTTATCTTCGTTTTTAATAATAACTTTTTCGGAACTTACATAAGTTACAACACCTGCTTCTTTTGCTTTCTTTACAACACCTGAATCATAAGCTGTTTTCGCCTCCATTCCTGTACCTACAATAGGAGAGCTTGGAAAAAGAAGCGGCACTGCCTGCCTCATCATGTTTGAACCCATGAGAGCTCTATTGGCATCATCATGTTCAAGAAATGGGATAAGCGATGTTGAAACAGAAATTACCTGCTTGGGAGAAACATCCATGTACTGGATACCAACAGGCTCTCTTGTTGTATAGCCTCCTGCTCTTCTTACAGAAACCTGATCTGCAAGAAATTTCCCCTTATTGCTGATTTGTGCATTTGCCTGCGCAATATAATATTTTTCTTCATCAATTGCAGAAAGATATTCTACATCTTTTGTTGCAACGCCATTAGCAACTTTGCGGTATGGTGTTTCAAGAAATCCGTAGTCATTTACTTTTGTATAGTTTGCAAGTGAAACAATAAGACCAATGTTTGGGCCTTCCGGAGTTTCTATAGGACACATTCTGCCATAATGAGTATAGTGGACATCCCTTACTTCAAAACCTGCTCTGTCTCTTGAAAGACCTCCAGGCCCTAATGCATTAAGCCTTCTTTTATGGGTAAGCTCTGCCAAAGGGTTAACCTGATCCATGAACTGAGAAAGCTGGCTTGAACCAAAAAACTCTTTTATTGCTGCCACAATAGGTTTAATGGAAACAATATCCTGTGGCTTTATTGTGTCTGTTTCTTTTAAAGACATTCTCTCTTTTGCAATTCTTTCCATTCTTACAAAAGCTGTCTTTAAATGATTTGCAAGAAGTTCACCTACAGACCTTACTCTTCTGTTTCCAAGATGGTCTATATCATCAACATTTTCTTCTTCTATATACACTTTTATTAAAAAGCGCATAGTGTTTATAACATCTTCTTTTATAAGTATTTGCTCTTCAACCGGTGGGTTATAATCATATTTTTTGTTTAACTTATAACGACCAACTTTTCCTAAATCATATCTCCTGGCAGAGAAAAACATCATTTTGAGGTCTTTTTCCGCGCTTTCTACAGTTATAGGTTCTACTGGAAGAAGAACAGCATAAACAGCAGATAGAGCATCTTCTTTTGTTGGCTCATCGGTTTCTGAATTATCTCTTACATATTTTATATCTTCCATCTCAAAACAATTAAGAATTATGTTTGAGCGGAGAGAGTTTTCATCTTCAAAATCTATTATTTCAATCTCTTCTACACCTGAATGGATGAGTTCGTCGATATCATGTAAAAGGATTTTTTCGCCTGCCCTGTAAAGCTTTTTTTCTTCACCAGATTCAGTTTTTCCAAAAATAGGTTTCGAAGGGATCGCTCCGATAAGTTTTTCTTTTTCTTCTGCTACAGCGCTTATTTTTACTTTTTTTGTTTTATAGAAAAACGATATTATCTGTTCACGAGTATCAAAGCCCAAAGCTCTTAGAAAAATTGTGCCCAGAATTCTTTTCTTTCTATCTATCTTTGCGTAAATTAAATCTTTTTTATGCTCTATTTCGAATTCAAGCCATGACCCTTTATAAGGAATTATCCTTGAAGAAAAAACCCCTTTATCATAAGAAAATATAACACCCGGAGACCTGTGAATCTGGCTTATAACAACTCTTTCTGCGCCATTTACTATAAAAGTTCCCCGTTCTGTCATTAAAGGGATATCGCCAATATAGATTAGTTTTTGCCTAATCTCGCCTGTTTCCTGAAAAATAAGATTGATTTTTGCTTTGAGGGGGACAGCATATGTTACGCCTTTCTGTTTACATTCAAATTCATCTAGTTTTATACCCTCTTCATCCAGAACATACTTGGTATATTCCAGAAGCATATCGCCGTTTGGGCTTTCTATTGGAAAAACACTTTGAAAAACCTCTTCCAGTCCTTGATCAAGCAGAGATTCCCCTCTAATGAGTCTCTCGCGCTGAAGAAATCTTTCGTATGAAGCTAACTGGATATCAACAAGTCCTGGAATATCCATTACTTCATTATACTCTTTCCCAATATATTGCCGCTTAATAGCCTTAGACCTATCAAGCATTAACTTATACCCCCCTGATAACAAATATACCGCCAGCTTTATACTGTCGGCATAACTTATACCTCTATAATTTATAGAGGTATAGTATGAGAAAAATAGGTTGTTTTAAAATAATAACTATTTAACTTCAACAACCGCGCCAGCTGCTTCCAGCTTTTCTTTAATTGCTTTAGCTTCTTCTTTAGAAACACCTTCTTTAACTTTTTGAGGAGCTCCCTCCACCAAATCCTTTGCTTCTTTTAGACCAAGTCCTGTGATTGCTCTTACTTCTTTGATAACAGGAATTTTCTTGCTGTCATCGATTTTTGCAAGAACTACATCAAACTCAGTTTGTTCATCAGCCGCGCTTGCTCCTGCGCCTGCAGCTGCTGCTGGCGCTGCTGCAACTGCTACTGGAGCTGCTGCTGTAACACCAAACTTTTCTTCCATTGCTTTTATAAGTTCTGATACTTCAAGAACTGTCATGTTAGCAATTGCTTCAAGAATTTCATCTTTTTTAGCCATATTATCTTCTCCTTATCTTTTGTTTCAGCAGTAGCATGGCAAGTGGAAGACTAATGCTGAATATATAATAAGCCGTAGCGCTTACTTACCTTCCTTCTGATCAGCAACAGCCTGTATTGTTCTCACAAGCTTCTGAAGAGGAGCATTAATAACAAAAACAAGATTTTGTATAGGCGCTTTCATAGTACCCATAAGGCTTGATATAAGTTCGAGCTTTGTAGGAAGCTTTGAAAAAGCTTCAAGCTGCTGCATATCAAAAACATTGCCGTCTATTATGCCGCCCTTTACCTGCACAGGCGCTTCTTTTGAAAAATCAAAAAGAGCTTTTACTACAGGGCTTGCTTCCCCTCTTAGCATTGCTATTGCAGAAGGGCCTACAAGAAAATTATCAAGTCCTGCAACACCTTCATTGTTAAAAGCAATTTTTGCATATCTGTTTTTAACAACCTTATACTCTGTGTTTAATTCTCTTAATTTTCTTCTTAAATTTGTTATCTGTTCAACTGTAAGACCTCTGTAATCAGTTACAACAAAATCTTTTACATTTTCAATTTTTGTTTTTATTTCAGAAACAGCCTCTACCTTAGCGGGCTGTACTTTTGTTACATGTTCTGCCATATCTTAATCCTTTTACGCAGTCTTAAAATCTATTTTCACGCCTGGGCCCATTGTAGAAGAAACCGAAACTGAAAGGAAAAAGTCTCCTTTCGTATCTGATGGTTTTTTTCTTTCAACCTCAGTAATTACTGCTCTGATATTTTCCACAATCTGATTTACTTCGCTCGATACTTTGCCTACTGCAAGGTGAAGAACTCCACCCTTATCAGACCTGAATTCAACACGCCCTTTTTGAAGCTCAGCCAATGCTTCTTTTATATTGAAAGTAACTGTTTGTGTTTTTGGGTTAGGCATTAGCCCTCTTCTTCCCAAAACAGGTCCAAGCCGGCCTACATCCTTCATCATATCTGGTGTAGCTACCGCAATATCAAAATCAAGCCAGCCATCTTTAATTTTTTCAACAAGATCAGTATCTCCAACGTATGCAGCGCCAGCAGCTTTTGCTTCTTCTGCTTTATCGCCTTTCGCGAAAACAAGGATTCTCTTTGCTCCTGTAAACTGATGTGGAAGAACAAGAGTATCTCTTACTCCCTGACTTTTTTTAAGTTTAAGCCTTATTGAAATCTCGACAGTTTCGTCAAATTTGGCAAAAGCAACTTTTTTAACAATCCCTACTGCTTCTTCATAAGGATAGAGGTTTGTTTTATCGTATTGCTTTACTGCTTCGAGGTATTTTTTCCCTTTTTTCATGTTTATGCCTCCACCTCTACGCCCATGCTTCTTGCTGTTCCTGCTATGGTTTTCATAGCTGCATCAACATCATTTGCATTTAAATCAGGCATTTTTGTTTCTGCTACTTTTTTAAGAGCTGCTTTTGATATTTTCGCAACTTTTACCTTGTGTGGTTCAGCAGACCCTTTATCCAGACTGCATGCTTTTTTGATTAGAACTGCAGCAGGAGGTGTTTTTGTGATAAATGTAAATGTTTTATCACCATAAACTGTAATAACAACAGGTGTCGCAATCCCAGGCTCCATGCTTTTTGTTCTGTCATTAAACTGCTGAACAAACTGCGGAGCGCTAACACCATGAGGACCAAGCGCAGGCCCTACAGGAGGCGCTGGAGTTGCTTTACCGGCCGGAACTTGCAGCTTGATTATAGCTGTTATTTTTTTCTTGGCCATTTATTTCTCCAAAATGTGGTGTAAAAGGTATGCTACGCAAACCTTTTGTTCGCTTCCTCGCTCGGTAATGTGCAAGCAATCCTTGCCCGCTACTCTCGCTACGTCAGCGAATAACGTTCCCTAAAAGGAAACTCCCATATTTAAACCGGTAAAACTTACCGGAAAACAATCCTGAAATTTTCCAGAATTTATTTTATCTATAAAATTGACGTGCTTCGCAAGCCAATTTTGTTTGTCTTCTTTTCGCTCAGTCATGCTTGTGCTACAACTGTTCAACTTGCGCAAAATCAACTTCAACAGGTGTTGCTCTTCCAAAAATACCTACAACAACCCTTAGCTTTCCTTTTTCTGTATTAACTTCATCAATTTTTCCTGTAAAAGTATCAAAAGGTCCGCCGATGATTTTAACTGATTCTCCAACATTAAACACTTGCTTTGATTTTATATGTCTTGTGGCTTTAATATCCCCTGTTTTCTGCAGAATAGTTCTCATTTCATCCGGAGATATTGGACTTGGCTTTACGCTTCCCAAAGCTCCAACAAAACCTGTTACTCCCTGGATTTTTCTTATCTCTGCACATACGTTTTTCCACCCTTTATCGGGCAAATTCATCTCAAGCAATATATATCCTGGTAAAAATTTTCTCGAAGAGATTTTCTTTTTACCATCTTTTATTTCAACAACTTCCTCTGAAGGTATTTTTATATCAAGAATATATTCAGAAAACTTCTGGTCTCCCATTAGCTTTCTTATATGCTTTTCTATTCTGCTTTCATAACCTGAATAGGCGTGAAGAACATACCAACCTTTTACCATCTAAACCCCGCAACTATAACCTATCTATGGTTAGAAAATAAGATCTACCCCTATAATAAGCAGAAAATCTACTGCACCAAGAAGAAGGGCAAAAATAATGGTCGTAACAATAACTACTTTTGTAGATGCAGCAACATCTGCCCTGCTGGGCCAAATAACTTTTTTAAGTTCAGAATAACTTTCCTTAAAAAAACCTGCAATTCTACCTGTAAATCTGCCCATTTTACCCATAAAAACTCCTAAATTAGTGAAAAAATAAAATTGGCCTACTTTCCCATACCAATTTTATCAACATATTTTGCCAACCCATATATGATCTTCGCCAGCAATCAAAAAAACAGGCCAGGCAGGACTCGAACCTGCAACATCCGGTTTTGGAGACCGGCGCTCTAGCCATTGGAGCTACTGACCTAAAAATATTATTTAATTTTAGTCTCTTTATGCACAGTATGCTTTCTGTCAAACTTGCAATACTTACTAAATTCAAACTTTGCCTGTGAATTCTTTCTGTTTTTTGAGGTTGTATAATTTTTTCTTTTACACTCTGAACATTGAAGAGCAATAAGCTCAACATTTCCCTTTTTTTTAGATGCCATATCAGAATCTCCCGGGTATATATAATAAACTGGAACCCCAGCATTTTTTAATTCAACAGCCCTCGACCGGACTTGAACCGGTGACCCCCTCCTTACCATGGAGGTACTCTACCGACTGAGCTACAAGGGCATACCTGTTCTGCCACGTCGAATGAAGAACGAGAAAAAATAACAAATATGTTCATTTTTGTCAATAGATTATGCGATTTAATTGTTTAAAATATATGCTTCTTTTGTGCCAACCTACCATTTTATTTCAAAAGAAACCCCTTTTCCTGGGGATGTTTCCAGCAGTAGTGATCCCCTAAGGCTTTGTGTGACCAAATTATAGACAATATGCATCCCAAGCCCGCTCCCTCCAGAGCCTCTTTTTGTAGTAAAAAATGGATCAAATATCTTATCTTTTGTATCTTCATCCATTCCAATTCCATTATCATTATATCGCAAGACTGCTTTATCATTGTCTATATCTACGTCTATTTTTATTTCTCCGCTTTCTATACCTTCAAATCCATGTGTTAAAGAGTTCATAACAAGATTTGTAATTATCTGCGACAAGGCTCCGGGCATACTTTCTATAACAACATCGTCCTTACCACTTACCATTACCTGATGTTTTGTTTTCTTGATAGCAGGCTGAAGAGTTAAAAGCACTTCGTTAATATATTCTTTTAAATTAAAAGTTCTTTTTTCCTGACTTGCCTGATCAACAGCAACTTTTTTAAAGCCGCTAATATGTTCAGATGCTCTTTCAAGATTATCAAATAATACCTTTGCAGACTCTGTTGCGGTTTTTATATAGCTATCAAGCTCGGAACGCTTCATGGTACCCTGGTGAAATTTTTCATTTAATGTGTCTGTTTGCTGTTTTAGATAAGATATAGCAGTAACACTTATACCAATAGGGGTGTTTATCTCATGCGCAACCCCTGCAACAAGCACTGCAAGAGATGCCATTTTTTCTGCTTCAACAAGGCTTTTTTGTGTTTCCTGCAGCTTTATAAGCGATTCTTTTAACGCAATGTTCGAATCTTCCAGCTCCACTGTTCTTAATAAAACTCTCTGCTCAAGCTCTACATTTAGCTTTTCAAGCTCTTTCTGAGCTTTTTTGCGCTCTGTAACATCTCGGACAATTGCCAAAAGATAATGGTCTTCCCCCAGATCAAGGTTTGAAAGGCTTATTTCTGAATAAAAGGAGCTGCCATCTTTTCTTAAATTTTTCCATTCAAAAAACTGAGGTATGCCATTTTTAACTTCTTCCATATAATCGTCAAAAAGGCGCTCTGCATTTTCTTCAAATTCTTTTTCTGATATATCGCTTGGAGATAATGTTTTTAATTCTCCTTCTGTATATCCAAGTGTTTTAAGAGCTTTGTTATTAAAATTAACTATTTTATTATCTAATATTACAAGGATAACATCATTAGCTGTCTGAAAAACAGCCTGATACCTTGTTTCACTTAGCGCAAGTTCTTCTGTTCTTTGCTGTATTAAAATTTCCAGTTGCCTTGCATTTTCCTGTACTATTTTTTTCCTTGAAGCAATTAACATAAAATTTATTATGATAAGATTAGACATAAGAGAAAATCCAAGAAGCATTAACTGAGCCTGAAAATCAAAAAGAGCCGCATTTACCTGTTTTTCTGTTGCAGTTAAAAGAAGTATAAGCCTTTGCCTTCCAATATTCAAAGAATTCCACGCAGCAAGCAGCTTATGCGATCTCCCGTCTTCATCAAGAAAAAACAAGTCCCCTGTGCCTATGGGCTGTCCCAACACTTCTTCTGAAAACATTCTTACTGTTTCAGGAGCAAGCAGATCTATAGTAAAAATATCCCTTCCTATATTCGCAGAGTTTTCATCAAAAAGTATTACTCCTGACCCTGTAAGAAAAGAACCTGCGCCATATTCACCCAAACCCATTGGAAACACATATCGATTTATTATTGGTTTCAAATCTACAACAATGCACAATAATCCTGCTATTCTACCTCTCTCATATATGGGAATTATACTTCCTATAAATTGATAATGATGGGATACATAAAGCTGGACACTCATAACATCTCTGCTTGATGCTCCAAAAGTTTGCCAATATTCTGTCAACCACATACTGCCTACAGATCTTGCGACATATTCTGCATCACCCCTTGCTGCATTGCTAAAAGCAATATTTCCCTGAGAATATGATATAAGAAAACCCACTACCTCTTGCTTGCTTGACTGAATAAACTGAAAAATGCGGTGCTTTTGGTGGTCTGTTCCTGAAGGTAAAAGATCTTCGCTAAAATAGTCCTGAGCAACTCTAAAAGTATAGAGCATTTCGTAGATACTTTCTTCTATTCCCTGTCTTGCGAGCAGAACCTGCAAAGCCTGGTGTTCGTTAAATATTTTTTCATTTCTGCTTATTGTCCATCCCTGTATCAGGAATGCAATATAAAAAAAAACGCAAATAGCAGTTGCAGAGGTTATAATAAAATTTATTATTATTTTCTTGGGGAATACAAGATCGGAATACTTGAATATATGGCGCTGGCTGTCATAGTGAAGTGGCATACCAAAATTACCTCTTTATAGCTATAGTAATATTTTTTTAGAGTATAGCATATTCTATATTTTAAAAATATTTATTTTAATTACCTAAATGAAAATTTAATGTTTGGGGAATCTCTAAAAATAATTCCTGATAAATTTTAAAAAGAATTTGCAAAAGATTCCAGGTTTCGCGAGATTCTGGAATAGTCTTCAAAAAGCTCAGAAAAAACAGAAAAAGCTTTTGCATTGGGTTTATATACTTCTTTTATACGCACCATTTCCTGCGATGCCTGCGTAAGAGAGCTATATAAGCCAAGCCCTTTAAATGCAACGCATGCGCAACCCACAAGCTCGCTGTCTTTTACTTCTGGAACAAGCAGTTTTTTTCCTATCATATCTGCCTTTATCTGGCTCCATAAAGAATTTTTCGCCTGCCCGCCCGAAAGCCTTATATCTTCAACACCAAGAGAATATGACTCCATAATTCTTATAACTTCGCGCACAGAAAAACCAATTGATTTTAAAACAGCAGCACCTGTTTCTGGTATACCATGCCTGACTTCAAGCCCTACAAATGCGCCGCCAGAAAACTGCCACACAGAATCTCTTTTTAAACTTGGGAAAAAGTAGAGGTGATCATTATTGTGTATAACCTTTGATATTTCTTTAATAAGTGTTGTATAAGCTCTATTCTCTTGCCCTGATATTTTTCTAAACCAGTCAAAAATTTTCCCTGATGAAGCAAGTATCCCCGAAGTATTATAAAAACCTTCTACAATATGGGGCAGCACCCTAAGACCGTCAAATTCTATACTCTTTTTAGTACAATAGTTAATGCCTTCCGAAGTTCCTGCTCTATCGCAAACTGCGCCTTCAAATATTGTGCCTGTTCCCAAAAGAGCCATAAGGTAATCATTGGCTCCGGCAAACAGAGGAATTCCTTGTTTTAAATAAAATTCCCTGCTCCCTTTTTCAGAAATATTACCAATAAGGTCTCCGGTAAGAACAAATTGCGGGAATGCGCTGCACTCAAGCCCAAGTTTTTTCACAGAGTCTTCTGTCCATAAATAAGGGGTAAATTCTTTATTTGGTAGAGGTTCTTTGAACTCTCCTGTCAGCAGGTATGGAAAAAAGCCTGCTAGCGGAATAAAAGAGGAAATATTATGGTAGATATCTTTTCTATTTTCTTTAAACCACGCTATTTTAGGGAGAAAAAAAGAATTTTTATCTTCTATATCGATTTTTTTATTATCCACCCACAAAAGGGACTCTTCGATATAGTTGCCATTTTTATCTATAGGGATGACAGAAGGAGCATTCCCGCTAAAAACAACAGCTTCTGCTTCTTCGAGTAACGGAAGATCTTTTAATATTTTTTTTAGAGAATCGATCCAATAACTTGTTTTCCAGTTATAAACATCTCCGCCAATATCTTCATAGAAAATTTTCCGGGATGATAATGGACTTCCTTTTTTATCTATTATAGCAGCTTTTATCGAAGAAGTTCCAATATCAACAGCCAGAACTTTATCATTCATAAAACTGATCTGATTGGGAACTTTTTAAAAATTGTTGTATTATTGCATTATTGTCGATCAAAGGGTTTAATGTTCTCTGCAGATGCAGCCTTGAAATAATACGGGCAAAGAGATTGGATATAGATGCATTTATATACCATTCTTTACCATATAAAGTGTCGTCATGATACACTGCATTTGTCCCTATTATTTTATCAAAATAGCCTTTCCTGTAAGCATCATCAAAATCAGCAATAGCATTACCTGTAAAGAAAGGTAAACTTATTGCACAAATAACTTTATCTGCGCCAAGATCACGAAGATGTTTCATTGCTTTTATCATTGTTCCGCCGGTTCCTACCATATCATCTGCCATAAAGACAACCTTGCCTTTTACATCTCCAAGCAATCTCATTGAAGTAATATTGCTATCTTTTGAATCTGCAGAAACTTTGGAGTAGTCTCTCTCTTTATAAAGCATTGCAAGGGGCTTATTAAGGCTGCCGGCAAAAAACTTGTTTCTTTCAACAGCCCCTGTATCAGGAGCAACAATAACAATATCAGATTTTTCTATATCAACAACACTCACAAGAGTTCTTATTATTTGGTATGATGCGTGAAGGTCTTCCATTCTGCATTTGTTGAGACAGTTTTCTATTTCTTTGGAATGTATATCAAGAGTAATTATACGGGAAACCCCCATGTTCTCGATTATTCTTCCAAAAAGAGCTGCTGTAAGAGCTTCTCTTCCCTTGCGCTTATGCTGCCTTGCATACGGGTAAGCAGGAACAACAATAGATACAGAGCGGGCGCCTGATTGTATTACTGCATCAATAGTAGCAAACAGTGTAAAAACATGATCATTTACTGAAAGAATATATTTTTTTCCATCACCATTGATATCCATGGGATAATGATTTTCAACATCCTGGATAATAAAGACATCCATTCCCCTCACAGAGGTCTTTACCTCTGCTTTATATTCGCCATTTGCAAATCTTGTATATTTTACAGGAATTTTAAAATCAGGAACTCTATATTTTTCAATATCAAAATATTCTTCAATATTACTGGTCTGGGTTTTGGTTTGAATATCTATCAACAAATTGATTTGTCTTTCAACTTCGGCTTTATCAATTCCATATACTCTTGATATAAAATCAACCTGCTTTTCGTGTTTGCGGCTATAATATTTTTTAAGATTGTGGAGAATATCTTCTGTAAAAAAAGTTGCCCCAGGACAAGCAATAATACCTAGATTAACTGACCTTGAAAAATGCATTTCTCACCTCAAATTGTGATTAGTCGGAGAGTATATTATGACAAATAATTTTACCTATTACAAATGAAATAAGCATTTTTTTGCTCCATTTTTTACTGCAATTTTTATTTTGCATGTGTGTTTGCATAGCATATTCACATACAATGCTAATATTTTTCCAATCAATTATAGTTGTCCTTCGGAAAATCAGGGGGTTCATCAGGATATTTAAAGGTTTTTCCCTCGCTATTTTTTAAATAAAAAAAACCATTTTCTCTTTTAATAACAGAATTTCTATCCAGTATAATTTTGCCGCCTGCTTCTGGCAGGTCAACAGCAAGGAGCGGAAGAGAAAGAGCAGACATTTCTGTTCTTAGTTTCTCCATAATTTCTATTCCCTGCATAAGATTTGTTCTAAAGTGCGAAGTGCCTGCTGCAATATCTCCCTGAAAAAGATAGTAAGGTTTCACAGATATTGAAATAAGTTTATAAAAAAGTTCTTTTAGCTGCTTTTCTGAGTTATTTATCCCTTTTAAGAGAACTGCCTGATTAAAAACAGGAATACCGGATTTGGTTATTAAGTCAACAGCCTTGTTATTGATTTCCGTTATCTCGTCTGAATGATTAAATTGCGTAAATATATAAAGGGGTCTGTATTTTGATAAAATGCGTACAAGATTTTTGTCAATTCTTGACGGCAAGACAACAGGAACTCTTGTGCATATTCTTATTACAATATCTTTTGATACCTCTCTTATTGATTTGCATAGATATTCGATAAAATCATTATCCAGAACAAGTGGGTCGCCTCCGGAGATTAAAACTTCTTTGATGTATTTATTGGCTTTTAAATAATCTGTCAGGATTTTCACATCAGCGTTATCTGCATCTTTGATTGCGGCTTTATCAAGATAACGCCTGAAGCAATGTCTGCAGTAAAGAGCGCAACTGGCAGTAGCAATAAAAAGCACTCTGCCGCGATACCTGTGGATTATTCTGTTTGATTTTGAAAATTCTTTTTCATAAAGAGGGTCTGCTTTTTCATATTCAAATATTTTAAGCTCTTCTTTAGATGGAACAAATTGTTTTCTTAAATGGCTATTTATATTTTTGCCTGCAAGGTTTAAATAAAAAGTTGTTGCTCCAATTCTTTTTGTATTAAAATTATCTTCTATTAAAGATATTTCATCTTTGGTAAAAAAAGAGAGTTGTTTGATTTTTTGGTATGTCAAGATTTCGTCTTTAAAAAAAGTCATACAAAATCCAAATCATTCTTAATTAAAGAGAAAAGAGTATTTTGTGTATTGAATCCTGTTTTATGCAGGACTCAATACAAATAATTAAATATCTGCTCAACTTTTAAGGTAATTCTGTTCTTAAGCAAGAAAAGTAATGTCTTTATGGATTATCATAGTAATAATATCAATGAGCCAGCCTATCCCAAAGAGTCCGCCTGTAAAGATCCAGATAAGCCCAATAATCACCCTGCCTCGGAGTATGCGGTTGATACCCTGAAAAAGAGGGTCAAAAAAGAATGTAAAAATAAATTTAATCAACCAGTCAAGTTGATCAATTGCAGTTCTAGCCATAAGAAACTCCTATTTATAAATGATAATATATTATAGTTCCAATAAAGCAGAACTGCCAGCGAAAAATGCAAAATAACTTCTATATACTCATTTGTTTTTGATACAGAAAAATAATAGAATCTGCCACAACCTACCCAAAAAAGAGAGTAACCTACCCAATTTCACGCGTACCTATAAAGTTTTTTCTATTACCATAGACAGAAATTACAAATATTAAAAACACTTCAATATTTTGTTAAAAAAATTGAAGCAATTCATACGTTTGATGAGTTTTAGAATTTTTAAATCAACAACCTCGCCATAAAGGGTATAAAACATGGAAAGTAAAAGTTTAAATACAATGCTTATTTCTTACAAAAATAATATTATGCCAAAGAAAAAAATTATAGAGGCCATCAGTCTATTTGTTTATAAATTTCCCCTTAAAAAATATAGGTGGTTGGAAGATGATTGCAGTGAATTTTTCAGTTATTTTTTTCCAAAAATAGGTAAAATCATAGATTCATTTATAATAACAGATGTCCCTTTTGAGGCGTACCTTATAAAAACTCTTAAACTTCAAATAAAAACTTTTGCGCTAAAAAAAATTGCTGATAACATTAACAGAAAAATATTAGAACATAAAGAGTTCTGGTCATTCAATAATCGCGAAGCTTACTGCGCTGAATCCAATATAGATTTCAATAAACAAGATTTTCAGCCATCATATTTTTTTATTAAAAAATTATTTTTGGATAATAAAACAAGACATGGGTGTAGCAATAAAACTCTTAAAAAAAGAATTTTGCTTCTTTTATTAAAAAATATGAATAATATATCAGAGACAGAAATTCCTGCTATTGCAGAAATTCTGAATTGTGATAAGGAATGGTTCCATGAAGCTTTTTCTAAAATCAATCAAAAAATTGAAAAGAAAATTAAAAGAAAAAAACTTCTTGAGGAAAGAAGAAACAGACACTTCTGCAGGCTTTATCACCTGCATGAGCTTTCATCCAACTGCAATATAATAGAAGAAAAGAACAAATATTTGTTGGCAATTATTAAAACCAAATCATACATAAACAAGATAACAGAAAAAATTAATACGTTCTCTGTAGGAGCTGCTCACAAAGATATTGCGGAAGTTATGAATATTCCAAAAGGGTCTGTAGATTCTGGACTTTTTTATTTTAAGTTATATGTAGAAGATATACTAGAAAATAAGTAGTTATTATTTTATATTAACATTATGGATATATTATTTGCTTCTACAAATATGGATAAATTAAAAGAATTGATCAAGATTTTACCAAATCATAAAATTTTATTGCCAAAAGATATGGGGATAGAGTTTGATCATGAAGAAATAGCTCTTACTTTTTATGAAAATGCTCTTGGCAAAGCAAAGACTTTGTTTGACATTGTAAAAATACCTGTGATAGCAGAAGATTCCGGACTTTGCGTTCCTGCCATAGGAGGGGAACCAGGAATTTATTCTGCGCGCTATGGATCAGATGGAAAAAATAAACTTAGTGATAAAGAAAAAAATCTTTATTTGTTGAGTAAAATGAAAAATATTTCCAACAGGGAAGCATTCTATGTATGCTCAATGGTGTTTCTTATAAATCACGAGAGATTTTACATTTGCCAGGAAACCCTTGAGGGAGAAATTACTTATGAGGAAAAGGGTGCAGCTGGTTTTGGATATGACCCTGTTTTTTTTATTCCAAAACTTAACAAAACAGCAGCAGAACTTTTGCCCGAAGAAAAAAACGAAGTCTCCCACAGAGGAAAAGCAGCAAGAGTGATTGCATCTTTAATTGAAAAGAATTTATAGGGCGGCATAAAGCAAATAATGAACAAAATACCAGAAAGAAAAGAGATAAAAGAATCAGACAAGTGGAATCTTGACTCGCTATTTAAATCAGAAGAAGAGTGGGAAAAAGAGCTTGCGGAATTTAACAAGCTTGTTACGGAAGCTTCAAAATACAAAAACACACTTGCATCATCCCCGGAGAAGCTGGCAGAGTGCCTTGAATACCTTAACAAGTTGGGAATGATAGAAGAAAAACTTGGAAGTTACGCGCACTTAAAATACAGCGAAGATGCCGGCGACAACAAAAACCAGGAGAAACTGGCAAAGTATACAAGCGCTGCGACAAAAGGGGAAGCAGAAACCAGTTTTATAAGCCCGGAAATTACAGCAATACCGGAAAATATAATGGCAAAGTTTTTTGAACACAACAGAATAAAACCATTTTCTGTTTACCTCAATAAACTTTTAAAATTCAAACCCCATATTCTGTCAGACAACGAAGAAAAACTTCTTGCCCTCCAAATCGAGTCCAACCAGACAGCAAAAAAAGCTTTTTCTGCTTTAACAGATGTTGATATGGATTTTGGAACTGTGGTCACAAAAGAAGGAGAAAAGCCTTTGTCTCAATCTACTTTTTCTTCTTTTTTAATTGACCAGGACAGAGACGTAAGAAAATCAGCATATAATAAATTCTACAATTTGTATGATATTCACAAACACACTCTTGCAACTCTCTTCGCGGGAAGTTTGCATCTTGATGTTTACCATTCAAAAATAAGAAAATATGATTCATGCCGCAGCAGAGCTCTTTTCCCCGATAAAGTGCCGGAATCTGTTTATGATAATTTGGTATCCTGTGTGCGCAATAATTTGGGAGAGCTGCATAAGTATTACAGATTGCGAAAAGAGGTTTTAAAACTCGATGCTCTTCATCTATATGATGTTTATGTCCCTCTTGTAAGTGAAATAAAAGTAAAACATTCATACGAACAGGCAGTTACTGCAGTAGTAGAGTCCCTTTCTATTCTTGGAGATGAGTATTGCGATGTTTTGCGCAATGGTCTTTTAAATGGGTGGGTGGATAGGTACGAGAACAAGGGGAAGCGTTCGGGCGCGTTCTCTGCTGGCTCATTCACAGGCGAGCCATATATACTTATGAATTTTAAGGAAGATGTTTTGCGTGATGTTTTTACCCTTACACATGAAGGGGGACATTCAATGCATTCGTGGTACAGCACGAGAAATAATCCATTTCAGCATTACAGTTATACGATATTTGAAGCAGAAGTTGCATCCACATTCAATGAGCAATTTTTGGCAGTGCATCTTCACAAAAAAGCAGATAACAACAACATGAAGGCATATCTTTTATGCAAACAAATAGATGATATTATCGCAACTATTTTCAGGCAAACAATGTTTGCGGAATTTGAGCACAAAGTACATGACATGATGGAAAAAGGTATTCCTGTAACTCTTGAAAGTTTACGAACTACATACAGAGGCTTGCTTAAAGATTACTTTGGCCCGGAAACAGCGCTTGAAACAGTTAGCGATCTTGAAGGGTTACGAATTCCACACTTTTACAGAGCTTTTTATGTATATAAATATGCAACTGGTCTTTCTGCAGCAATTGCCCTATCGGAAAGAGTTTTAAATGGCGGAGAAAAAGAGAAAAATGATTATCTTGGGTTTTTAAAATCAGGAGGCTCAAAATATCCGCTTGAATCATTGAAGCTTGCAGGGGTTGATATGGAATCGCCCGAGCCTGTAAATGCTGCTCTTGGGAAATTTTCAACACTTGTCGAGGCGCTCAAGAAAACTATAGCTTTGTGATTTAAATCATTGTGCCAAGTCTTGAAATGTGCAATAATTAAATCATGGATGCAGCAGTTCAGATAGAGTTAGACAAACTTAAAGAACTCATTATTAACGCTATACCAGTGGAACAAATTTACCTCTTTGGCTCTTATGCCTATGGAACACCCCGCAAAGACGCTGACCTAGACTTATATGTGGTATTAAAAGATGACGTTACAATGCCGGATATTGATGCGGGTTTGCAAATAAGTATGGTTATTGCCCGTAAAAAATCTATGCCAGTCGATATTATTGTAAAAAAGAAAAAAGATTTTTTAAGCCGCCTGAACGAAATAACTTTAGAGCGAAAAGTAAAAAGGGATGGAATACGAATCTATGGGTAAGCAAACAAATACTCCGAGAGAATGGCGACTTTTAGCCGCGCGTGATATTTCCGTAGCAGACCATCTGGCTGCCACAATGAAACCTGTACCAACCGAAGTTATTGCTTTTCACTGTCAGCAGGCAGTTGAAAAATACTTGAAAGGTGTTTTGGTAGTTTTAGGGGAAGAACCTCCTTATATTCATGATCTGGATAGATTATGCTCAATGGTACTTGAGCATCTCCCTTCATTTTCCAGTATATCTTCCCTTTGTACAACTGTTAACTATTTTTCAGTTCAACCTCGATATGATTTTGGATTGAGTCTTTCCGAAGATAATATGCGTATAGTTCTTGCACATACAAAAACAATAAAAGAATTTCTGCAAAAAGAAATTCCTGAACTGTTTGAAGAATTGAGATAGCTCTGGATACTTGATTCTTGTCGAGGCGCTCAAGAAAACTATAGCTTAGGGTAAATGCTGTTGCCCCGAGATTTAGTTGGACAAGACGTTAAGCTCATGATAAAATTAAACAGAAAGAAATCAGTATATTGAGCGTATTTCTGGAAATAAATAGTTTTTATGCGAAAACAAATTCTATACGGAGGATAAAAATATGATAGGTATACAGCAATTATTATTAATACTTGTTATAGTCTTGGTACTGTTCGGAGCTAAAAAGCTTCCTGAATTGGCAAAAGGGTTAGGTAGTGCGCTTCGTGAGTTCAGAAAAGCCACAAAAGAAATAGAATCCGACGATGTCAAATCCGAGTCCACAACTACAAAAGAACAATAAGGAAATGTCGCTTATTGCGCACATTGAAGAACTGCGATGGACACTAATTCGTTGTGTTTGCGCTGTAATCATTTGCGCGATTCCTGCTGGAATATTTTGGCGGCGCATATTCGAATTTATAGCTGTTTGGCCTCTTCACTTAAGCGAAACAGCTCCCCGCATAATCTACACAGCGCCAGCAGAAGCTGTAATACTTATCTTTAAAATCGCCATAACCTGCGGCTTATTAATCGCCTCTCCGTTCATATTTTTCCAGATATGGCGTTTCGTTGCCCCAGGCCTGTACAAAAAAGAAAAAAGCGTAATTGTACCGGTAGTAATAGCGTCAACATTTTGCTTTTTGTCCGGCATTGTGTTTTGCTATTACCTCCTGCCCATTTTTCTTAAATTCTTAACAGGATTCGCTGCCGGACATATTGACCCGTTTTTTAGAATCAACGAATACTTCGGGTTTTTAATTAAAATGTGCCTTGCGTTTGGCCTTGCTTTTGAACTACCAGTCATTACATTTGTATTGTCAAAAATGGGAGTCATTGACCACCGGTTTATGATACGCTATTTCCGTTATGCGATTGTACTGATATTCATAGCCGCGGCAATTGTCACCCCGACAATAGACATGATATCTCAATCACTTCTTGCAGTGCCAATCATAGCGCTCTATGCGCTTAGCATCATTATTGCTTATTTTACAAGCCAGAAGGAAAAGGGATAATGGCTGGAGTTGGGTTTTTCGAGATACTTTTGGTTTTGATACTGGTAATTATTTTTGTTGACCCGAAGCATATTCCGGGTTTGTTGCGCAGGAGTTTAAAAATCGCGCACAAAGTACGCACAGAGATCCGCAAGATCTTGGATGATGTTAATAAACTGTGATTTTAATCCAGAAGAAGATACAGGAGGGTGTTTGATGGAGAACAATATGGGAAATAATATAGAGAATAATATGGAAACTAATATAGAAGATAATATAGACAACAATATCAAAGCTAACATGAACAATGACAAGCCATGTGGCATGAACCGCCGCGGATTCATAAAACTTGTGGGCGCTGGCGCTGTAGCGGGTACTGCGCTTGCAACTCTTGGCAGCTGCGGCAAAACACGCGCGCCTCAGGCAAGGGTCATACCAACCGACAAGATGACCTATCGCGTTGACCCCAAGAGCGGAAACAACCTCTCTCTTCTGGGTTTTGGCATGATGAGGCTGCCAAGAGTTGTGCGCAGACGCGGGGAATCCCTTCCCAATGTGAATGACCTTGACCAGGAAGCAGTTAACGAACTTGTGGACTATGCCATTGCGCATGGAGTAAATGTTTTCGACACAGCGCCACCATACTGCAAAGGGTTTTCCGAAAAAGCAACAGGAGAAGCATTAAGCCGCCATCCCCGCAATAAATACTTTATCGCTACCAAGATGTCCAATCGCGGCGCTTCTGCCTCGCGCGCCGGCTCACTCAGAATGTATCACAAATCATTTGAAGATTTGAAGGTTGACTATATTGACTACTACTTCCTGCACTCCCCAACCAGCCACAGAAATTTCAGGGAACGCTACATTGATAACGGCATCCTCGACTTCCTGGTTAAAGAAAAAGAAGCAGGACGCATACGGAATTTGGGCTGGTCGTTCCACGGGGATGGTAATTTTTTCGAGTATATGTCATCCGGCAAATACCCCTGGGACTTTACAATGATAGCACTGAGCTATCTTGATTGGTGGCACATGGGAGCAAGGTGGGCAGGAAGTACCAACATGGAAGCGCAGCGAAAGTACGATATTCTTGTCCAAAACAACATCCCTATCTGGATAATGTCTCCGGTTTTGGGCGGCGGCCTTGCAATGCCGCACTTTAGGGCAAGAGAACAGATGGCGCAGGAAGACCCTAACGTTAGCTCAGCATCATGGGCGTTTCGCTTTGCAGGGAACTTGCCAAATGTTGTCACAGTGTTAAGCGGCATGACCTTTATGGATCACTTGAAGGACAATATATATACACACTCGCCACTTGCGCCCCTTAGTGATTCCGAAAAAAGGATGCTCGAAGAAATCTCCCAAATAATGCTTGAGAAGCGAACCATAAATTGCACGAAGTGTCAGTACTGTATGCCTTGTCCTTATGGCATTGATATTCCGGAAATACTTATACATTACAATCGCAGCTTGAACGAGGGCAATTACCCGGAAGACAGGCAATGCCCGGATTTCAGGAGAGCGCGGCGCGCGTTTTTGGTTGGGATGGACAGACGCATCTCACCGTTACGCCAGGCAAACAGATGTATCAATTGCAAATTGTGCATCCCTACTTGTCCGCAGAGAATAAATATCCCGCAAGAATTACGGCGAATAGCTAAATTTGTTGAGTCATTAAGGGTCGAGGGTTAATATATGTTGAAAAAAATTCGTGTTATCATTGCTGCATTTTTTATACTTGCAATAACCTTGCTTTTTCTTGATTATACTGGAACTGTACACGCCTATTTGGGGTGGTGCGCCAGAGTGCAATTTATCCCAGCGCTTCTTGCTTTTAACATTATGGTTTTTGTTGTACTGATGGTCATAACGTTCCTGCTGGGGCGCGTTTATTGTTCAACTATTTGCCCTTTGGGAATTTTTCAGGACATTGTTTCACGATTTGCCGGCATATTTAAGAAAAACCGTTTTTCTTATCGCCCGTCGCAAAAAATATTTGTTGGCTTGCGATTTGCTTTGCTTGGGATATTTACTCTTGCAGTTATAGTCAACATCGCCATAATTACAGTGTTGCTGGAACCATATAGCGCATACGGACGTATGGTAGCACAAATATTTGGGCCTGCTTATCAATTGGGAAATAATCTTCTTGCTTATTTTGCTGAACGCATGGACAGTTATATGTTTTATACTGTTGATGTGTGGATCAACAGCATGACCGCGTTTGTTACAGCAGCAGTAACTTTTATTGTTATAACCATTTTTGCGCTCAAGAGCGGCCGTGGTTATTGTAACACTATTTGTCCGGTTGGAACATTTCTTGGCATTCTCGCAAGGTTTTCGATATTAAAGCTGCGTATCATCAACAGGGAAAAATGTGTCAATTGCAGTTTGTGTGTTAAAAATTGCAAAGCATCCTGTATAGATGCGAATCTTGGGAAAATAGATTATTTTCGCTGCGTTACGTGCTTTAATTGTCTGAAGGGCTGTCCCAAAGGGGCAATAAAGTATGTGTGCGCAAAAGGAGCGCCTGACATGGAAAAGAGAACAGAAACGTCAATGAAAAAGTCAACTGATGAATTGACAAACGCTGGCGTTGTCCGACGCGGTTTTATTTCCGGAGCAGTTATGCTTGTATTAGGCCTTTTTACCCGCAATACTGTCCAGGCTTTTGACCCTGATGGCGGTCTTGTTCCACTTGAAGGGAAAAGAGCTCCAGCACGTTCCCATCCAATAATCCCGCCCGGAGCTGACAACATAAGAAACTTCCGCAGACGCTGCACAGGTTGTCAATTGTGCGTTTCGGTCTGCAGGAATCAGGTGTTGCGGCCATCAGACAAAGTATCGGGGTTTTTGCAGCCACATATATCATTCGAGCGGGGTTACTGTAGGCCAGAGTGCGTCAAGTGTTCGCAAGTTTGCCCCACTGGCGCAATACGCCCAATCACTACAGCGGAAAAATCAGCAACGCAGATTGGTTATGCTATTTGGCAAAAGGATCTTTGCGTAGTTCTAACTGACAATGTAAGTTGCGACCTCTGCGCATTCAAATGCCCAACTGCAGCTATAACAATGATTCCGCAGAGCGCCACCAGCCCGGGGTTGCCGAGGATTCCAATGGTAGACACGAATCGTTGTATAGGTTGCGGAGCGTGTGAAAACTTGTGTCCAGTGCGCCCTTACAGCGCAATTTATGTTGAAGGGATTGACACTCACAGAACCATATAGAAAGCCGGGAGAGGGGCAATACCCCTCCTGGTCTTCACATAAAAGTGTCGATTTGATGGATTACCACTCGCGCGGGACAAATCCTTTGGGAACAACGAGCTTCATAGTATCGCCGCTCTGCTCAAGCACATAAAACCCGGATTTTCTGGCATAGTTTCGCGCTTCGTCGGTTACTATGGCTCCGGCAACTGCTCCGAGATATTTGCGCTTGTCATCATCGTCTGCTATGCGGCGAAGAGTCTTCATACGGGCAATATGGTCATCTATATCCTGCTTCTGTAATTTTGATTTAACTTCTACTGCCATAAAAGTATCTTTGTTTTCAAGAACTATATCAACTTCCGCAACAACCTGTCTGGTTTCAGGGTCTGCAAACTCGCCGCCTCTGGTTGAAACCTTATAAAAATTGAATCCAATGTCATTGAATTTTTTCACAATACCTGGAGCAACAAGATGTTCGGCAAGTTCTCCAAAACGGTTTCCAAGTTTACTTATCTGTCTGCCGGTTTCTTTTAGCAGTCGGTCGGTATCTTTCATCTGCTCTTTGAGTTCTTCTGTTTGCCGAGCAGCTTCTTTCTGCCTTTCAGCTTCTTGCTCTTTGAGTTCTTTCATACGCTCTCTGTCTTCCATAAGAGCAGCCCAAACTTTCTCAAAGGTTAGAGGTTCGTTGTGTGCTTCGGACATATCATGTTTCTCCTACATTGGGACTATTTTTATTAATTTGATGGATTACCACTCTCGCGGAACAAATCCTTTTGGAACAACGAGCTCCATGGTATCGCCGCTCTGTTCAAGTACATAAAACCCGGATTTTCTGGCATAGTTTCGCGCTTCGTCGGTTACTATGGCTCCGGCAACTGCTCCGAGATATTTGCGCTTGTCATCATTGGAATCTGCTATGCGGCGAAGGACTTTCATACGGGCAATATGGTCATCTATATCCTGCTTCTGTAATTTTGATTTAACTTCTATTGCCATAAAAGTATCTCTGCTTTCCAGAACTATATCAACTTCCGCAACAAACTGCCTGGTTTCAGGGTCTGCAAACTCGCGCCCCTTGGGTGAAATTTCGTAAAAATTGAATCCGATGTCATTGAATTTTTCCACAATACCTGGAGCAACAAGATGTTCGACAAGCTCTCCAAAACGGTTTCCAAGTTTACTTATTTGTCTGCCGGTTTCTTTAATTTGCTTTTTGAGTTCTTCTGTTTGCCGAGCAGCTTCTTTTTGCCTTTCAGCTTCTTGCTCTCTGAGTTCTTTCATACGCTCTCTGTCTTCCATAAGAGCAGCCCAAACTTTCTCAAAGGTTAGAGGTTCGTTGTGTGCTTCGGACATATCATGCTTCTCCTATAATAAAAATACCCTACATATGTATAGCTGTCAATCAAAGTTATATAACCAGAAAAAGGAGAATCTGCTTCAAAACCCCCAAGTAATAAAGCTGAAAAAGAGTAACCCCTAACTGAATTGGGACTATTTTTATTAATTTGATGGAATTGAACTGGTAAAAATTTTCGACCAGTTCAGGGCTCACGCTTTCATTGTAGTTTGCGGTCGAAATTTTCGACCGCAAACTTTGCACCTCGCTTTCATTGACAGTAATATTGGAATTCCAATGCACACATCTTCTATGGCGCTGTATGGTCTTGTGCCACGTTGTGGGGCATATTACGCAGTATTGGCAATCTGGTCGTGGCATTCCACTCCCAGGGTCCGGTGGGGCTAAAATCCCAGCCCATTGTGTTTTGCCAGAAAGCCTGGTTACCAAACTGCGCTGGGGTTGTGCCTGCGTTTACAGTCGCGCCGTCATTACCAGTCGCAGAGGAAGTGATGGTTTTGTTAATACCACCATGCTGCACTGTCATTCCACTCCGACCGCGGTTGTTGACGAGTACGCCCTCGCCAGAGCGCACTGCAACGCGCCCGACATCGGTTGCGCGGTTAACCGCGATGGTAACACTTTGATTCAATGCTACACTACGCGCAAGCAAGCCATTTTCTCCATAAATCGGCCCCACAACACCACCTGCCCAGGTAAGGACAGTGGTGGAATTGTTGACGACACTGCCTGTAGTATAAGAATCTGTAATCGCTCCCTGCGAGCTTCCTACCACGCCGCCCGCTCTGGATGAGCTACTGCCACCGCCTGCAGCAGTGGCGGTAACTGTCCCAACCGCATAATAGCAATTTGATATCGTACCGCTACTGCCATTAAACCCCACAACTCCGCCAGCATTTGTAATACCAGTAACATTAACAGTGGCAAAGCAACTTGCGACCGCACCCCAATTCCGCCCCGCCACTCCGCCAACTCCACCTGTGCCGCCAGTGTTATTCGGAAAACTAACGACAATGCTGCCAATAGCACAAGAATTTGAAACCGTACCGTTACCGCCATTAAATCCCACAACTCCTCCAACTCCGCCAATATTATTACTGCTGCTCGTGCTTTCGACCCTGCCGGTTCCTCTAACAAAACAACCTGTAACCGTGCCCCAATTACTCCCCACTATTCCACCAACATTTATCCCACTGCTAACAACACGGACATTAACAAGCCCAAGATTTTGCACTATGCCTCCGCTGATGATACTCCCAAACATTCCCTGATCATCAACACTGGAATTTATTGTCAGGTTGGTTATGGTATGGTTATTCCCGTCAAAGCTACCAGAGAAAGAGCTTATCGCAGTCCAATTGCTTCCGCTTGTTACAGGCACAGGTGCAGTAAGCGTAATATTCTGCGTCAATATATAATGCCGCGTCCTGCCTGTTGCTGTGTTGGCAAATGTATTGAATGCCTGAATATTTGCCTGCGTTACAGGGATACGGCGGGTAGTTGCTGCTCCGTCGATAATACTGGCAGCAACAGTTCGTGTATTGTCTCTGCGATAGCTTGGCAACATGCCACTCAAGTTACTTATGTTAATTGTGGCTGAGCCAGCGGCAAATGTCTGCGTGCCATTATAAGTTACAGTAACAGTAAATGTCTTTACGCCTCCTGTTGCAGGACCAATCGCATTATGCCCGCTAAATGTCAGACCAGTCACAGGGTTTATTGTAAGCACTACATTATTTGCATCAGCATCATTCAAAAATCCACTGACTGCGACTGTAAAAGTGGCTGCACTTTCGCCTACGAGTGGAGTGAGTGTCCGGCTTAGGGCAGATGGGGCGCCCATGGTAAGCAAAGTATAAATAATGCCATCGCTTCTTGTTGCAGTATTTGGGCTCAAGTTATAGTTATTTGCCATTGGCGTATTTAACATTGTAATCGTATACGTGTATTGCTTATTAAACCCAACAGCAGAGTCTGCGAATTCCGCACTAACTGTGTAATCTGTATTCAATATCAACCACTCGCCTGCAGCTAAATTGCTGAATGTGACTATTCCAGGTGTTGCGTTTATTGTTCCATCATATTGCCTGTCAAGTTGCGCAACAGTATTTATGCTGATATTTCTTTGACTCACAGCCAGATTATTTGTGTCTACTGTATGGGAACCCAATGAGACCACAATTGGTTGGCTATTATGCGTTGAGCGAACTAATTGTTGGCCATTATGAGGGCTTGCCGATATGTTCATGTTTGCAAAATCGACAAGGGGAACTTCCGTTGTTGTAAAATCTGTATAGGTAATAGTCACAGCAAGCCCGGCAAGATTAAGGGTGCTGCCGTGAGTATATGTTGTTAAGTTCGTTGGCTGTGATAAAATAGATATCCAGGCAACATCTTTAGCCAGAGTTGGGGCAAATGTACGCATTATGGTTACAACATTTCCGGCGTTGCTTAGAACCACTGCAGGGCTTCCATTAATGGTTGCTGCTAAATTATCGGCAAAAGCAAAATTATTCATTGCAGTAAGCACAACCGCAGCAGTATAGCTTGTCACGGCCAGAAACGGGTTATCGCCGGGAGTCCATGTAACTGCGCCTACAGTAAAGTTGCCTGTAGCATTTGCAACCGGATTCGGAACTTCGCCTTTTACCGGACTTGTTACAGTAACAGCAACGCTGCTGATTATATCGGCAATGACAAGTGGTGGCTGCTCTTCATTTATAATTGGCGCTTCTTCGCTGACTTCTCCCCGCGCCCGCTCCCGTATTGTATCGATGTCGTCTCCGAGAAATTGGCAGGTTGTAAGCATTAATGCGAATATTGCGAAGAGCGCGAACATTAATACTCTGGATTGTTTTGTTGTGTTCGCAATGAGACCTACAGAAGCAGGTGGAAATAACCCAGAAATATTTTTAGTTTTCATATAAAGCTCCTATAACACAATATTCGCGCTTGCCGCAGCTGAGGCTTGCGGCTGCTGCTTCGTGTCCAGCTCTTCGATTCTGTCATCCCGACGAAAGTCGGGAAGAACTCAGGGGCGAACAACACGAAACCCACCGTCACCGCCGCTGTCCCGAACACCCGGGCTGTTGCCGGCCCGATCGACAGACTGCGACAATTCATCATCAAACATCCACGACCCGCCGCGTAATACGCGGTTAGTGCCAGAGACCGGTCCAGGAGGATCTGTCTTTGCTTCAGGTGTGTAGTTACCCCACCAGTCCCAACACCACTCATACACATTCCCGCTCATGTCATGTATTCCCAATCCATTAGGTGCAAGACCTCCAACTTCTCTGGTTCTAAACCCACTGTTAGCATCATGCCACGCCACAGCAAATACATCGTTGCTTCCAGAAAAAGTAAACAGCTCGCCCGTGTTACCTCCCTTTGCTGCATATTCCCACTGCGCCTCTGTTGGTAATCGATAACCGTTTGAACCAGGAACCATTCTAATGTTATTCCATCTATCATTAAACGTTGTGGGCGCAGTTCCCCAATCATCAGGGTCAGTAGACCAATGAGCAGGGTTATCAGGATCAGGACCAGGCCATTGAATCGGAAAGCGATACGCAGAGGTAAGACCTTCCCGCATACTCAAGAGATTACAAAACACTATTGCATCATACCAGCTTACACTATCAACAGGGAAATTTTCCGTATTTAACCCCACAATTAAAGAGGCTCCTCCACCTCCTACTCTAAACCAACTTGGAGTAGGGCTAATACCATTATTATTCCCTGTCATCACTGCCTGAAACTGCGCTTGGGTTACTGGGAACCTGCTCATGTGAAAACCAGTTAGTGTTACTGTAGACACAGGAGTTTCATCGCCGCTGCCTAAAGCCCCTAGCTCTCTGCCAAGCTCGAACTCTCCTCCAGCTACCCGCATCATCTCAATACCAGTTGGTGATATATTGGAAACAAAAACTCTCGCAACACTGGAGCGGGCAGGAACAGCTCCTCCAGTCGCTCTAACCTCAGCAAAATAGTAATATGTTCCTGCCGGAAGAGCTGTGGGTATATTAAAACTAGCGCTGGTTGCGCCACTTATGGGAGTACCGCCAACATTACTATTCGTTGTATTGGTAAACCACTGGTAATTAAGTGTCGCATCTAATGTTACGCTTGCTGCCACACTCAAACTACCACTTATATTTCCAGCAGCCACACTTGTAGTTGCTGCTGGATGTGTAGTTATTGTGATAATAGGGGTACCTTCAAGTACCCAGGATGTACTTTGAGTGCTGGGCCGAATGTAGGTTCCAGCTCCAAAGTTGTTTTGAGTATATGCAGCCCAAAACCCAAGTGGAAAAGCATTTTCATGATAATTTTTATTCGCGCCAATGGTAATGCGGGTTAAAGGATTGCCAGAGAATACATTAGCGCTAATGTCTGTAATACCATTGCCAATGTTGACATGGCGTAAGTTATTGAAGTTAACGAAGCGGAGGGACAAGGTACTTGCTGCTTCGGGCAGAATAAGGGAGACAACTTGATCCATGTTAATATTAGTTGGGACTCCGCCGGAAGGTGCTCCTGGGTCAAAGGTTCCATCTTGTTGCAGACCACTGCCAGAGGTTAATCCAGAGCGGGTACAGCGGGACAAATTAAGATTCACATAATTTCCTGCATTGTTAAGCGCTATAAAAATATTTCCCCAATTATTGGAGTTTAATTCCATAGCAAGGTTAAGATCTATTGCATTGGTAAGGGGACCTCCTGCTCCTCCAGTATTGCTAAACAGGAATGGCCCTATAAAAGCAGGATTTGCTATGAACAATTGTATTGCGACTGTATTATTCTGCCCTATCCTTGCTTCTACAGTGCCATGCCCAACAGCATCAGGTATAATATCAGCACCAGCACCAGTATCAGGCATATTAATATGAACGCGCCTGGTCACTACATCTATTTCCCAATTGCCAGGAACTACATTTACTGTAATAGTTCCTCCATTAGTGGTTTCGCTAAAGCTTTGCCCTCTGGGGCCAGTAAAGGTTAGTGTATGGGTGAGGTCGAAGTCTATTGAGGCTCCTGTTGCGCTCCTCATGGGGCTTCCGCTGGGGAGAAAGGAGATTCCGCCGGGAAGAGTTATATTAAGGGTTGTATTTTCATTGTCACTGTTATAATCCAGAGGGCTAAAACAAGTTGTAAGGAGAAAGCATAATACACATATAAAAAAGCCATTACGAATTTTCATATAAAGCTCCTATAACACAATATTCGCGCTTGCCGCAGCTTGCGGCTGCTGCTTCGTGTCCAGCTCTTCGATTCTGTCATCCCGACGAAAGTCGGGAAGAACTCAGGGGCGAACAACACGAAACCCATCGCGGTCGTCCCGATCGTTCGGGGGAATGCCCTCGCCTGCTCGAACGACAGATCGCGACCAAGTAGCCGTATTCCACCACGACCCGCCGCGACGCACGCGGTAAGTACCAGAGGCCGCTCCAGTAGGATTTGTTTTCGCACCAGCTGTATAAGCGCCAAACCAATCCCAACACAACTCCCACACATTCCCGCTCATGTCATGTATTCCCAATCCATTGGGTGCAAGACCTCCAACTTCTCTGGTTCTACTCCCACTGTTATTATCACGATGCCACGCCACAGCAGTTACAGTGTTGCTCCCAGCGAATGTAAAGTTATTGGGTCTAGTATTACCTCCCTTTGCTGCATATTCCCACTGCGCTTCTGTTGGCAATCGATAACCTGTAGAACCAGGAACTATTCTAACATTATTCCATCTAGCTAGAATAGCGGAAGGGCTATTAATAAACGCCGGAACCGTGCCCCAATCAGCAGGATTGCTACTCCAGCTAGTAGGATTAGGCCATCGGTTAGGCATCTCATACGCAGGGGTAAGACCTTCCCGCATACTCAATCTATTACAAAACACTATTGCATCATACCAACTTACCATCTCAACAGGTCGTCTTGCATCTGTTTCCCCTACAGCAGGTGGGTGACCACGCGCGGTGGTGAACCTACTTGGAGTAGGATTAATATCATTGTTATTCCCTGTCATCACTGTCTCAAACTGCGCTTGGGTTACTGGAAACTTGCCTATGTAAAAACCAGTTAGTGTTACCGTAGACATAGGAGTTACATTACCGCTGCCAGCTGTCCCAAGCTCCCTTCCAAGCTCGAACTGTCCTCCAGCTACCCACATCATCTCAATACCGGTTGGTGATATAATATTGGAAACAAAAACTCTCGCAACATTGGAACGGACTATGACCGCACCTAGCGCGCTAACCTCTACGAAATAGAAATACGTCCCTGCTGCGAGGTTTGTCGGTATGTTAAAACTCGTACTTGTTGTCACTTCGGTTATGGGAGTACCTCCGGCATTACTATTCGTCGTATTGCGAAACCATTGATAACTAAGGACTACATCACCTGTAACACTTGCTGCCACATTCAAGCTACCACTTATACTTCCTGCCATCACACTCGTAGTTACTGCTGGCTGCGTATTGATCGTGATTACTGGAGCAGCTACATTTACTGTTGCCACATTGGACTGCACAGAAATTGCCCCGCCAGTTGCGCTAACCACACAATAATAGAAATACGTTCCTGCTGTGAGGTCTGTAGGTATGGTAAAACTCGCACTTGTCGCGCCACTTACGGGAGTACCTCCAACATTACTATTTGTCGTATTTCTAAACCATTGGTAACTAAGCGTCGCGCCTCCTGTAACGGTTGCTCCAACACTCAAGCTATCACTTATACTTCCTGCTACCACATTTGTAGTTGCTGCTGGCTGCGTATTGATCGTGATTACTGGTGAATGCACTATAAAACTCACATCAAAACCAGCTGTGATACCGCCAGTCCCAGACACTGTAACTTCAGCAGTATGTGCCTGTTGTCCGCCTGGTAAACCAGTGGCAGGTCTTATGGAAAAGTTTGCGGAGTAGCCTACGGCAATACTGGGTATTGAAGCAGGATCCACTATAAAGCTTCCTTCGGGCGAAACTGTTACCTCCAATGGACCGGTTGGCTGATTTTCTGTGTTGGTAACTGTAATTGTTTGGCTAGGCTGCTCCGTATAACCAAAATTTGCAGCAGGGAATTGAAGGTAATTATTGGGAATAGCCTCACCTTCTATACTAAGTGATATGCCGTGTTCCTCCCGCAACCAACGAGCATACAGCGTTGTATCCGAAGAAATAATAAAAGTTTGCCCACCTATATAAGTTGTTCCATTACCATCTGCCTGCGTGTTCCACCAGTTAAAGATATAGTTATCCCTAATAAGGTAACCTGTATTACCTCTAACTGTAACCGAAGCACCGCTGCCGTACTGGGTTGAGTCTACTGGCACTGTGCCACCAGTTGCATTATTTCTATTATATGTAACAGTGAATGTAACGGGGGTTTCGTCATTGTTGTTGTTGTCATCGTTGCTAATCTCTCCCCGCGCCCGCTCACGTATTGTGTCGATGTCGTCTCCGAGAAATTGGCAGGTTGTAAGCGTTAATGCAAATATTGCGAGGAGCGCAAGCATTAGTACTCTGGATTGCTTTGTTGTGTTCGCAATGATGCCTACAAAAGCAGGTGGACGTAATCCAAAAATATTTTTAGTTTTCATATAAAGCTCCTATAACACAATATTCGCGCTTGCCGCAGTTGTAGCTTGCGGCTGCTGCTTCGTGTCCAGCTCTTCGATTCTGTCATCCCGACGAAAGTCGGGAAGAACTCAGGGGCGAACAACACGAAACCCACCGGCGACGTGCTGCTGCTCAGGGATAGCGCCGCCCCGAAAGACAGATCGCGAAAACTCAGCCCTATCGACACACGACCCGCCGCGTTGCACGCGGCCAATACCAGAGACCGGACCAGCAGGATTTGTCTTTGCTTCAGCTGTGTAATCATCCCACCAATCCCAACACCACTCCCACACATTCCCACTCATGTCATATATTCCCAATCCATTAGGTACAAGATCTCCAACTTCACGCGTTCTACTACCACTGTTAGCATCATGCCACGCCACAGCAGTTACAGTGTTGCTCCCTGCAAAGGTTGTGTTATCAGGCGTACTACCTCCCTTTGCTGCATATTCCCACTGCGCCTCTGTTGGCAATCGATAACCGGTTGAACCAGGAACCATTCTAACGTTATTCCATCTAGCTAGAATATCGGAAGAACTATCCCAATTCGGAGCTGCGCCCCAAACAGCAGGATTGCTACTCCAAATAGTAGGATTTGGCCATTGGTTAGGCATCTCATACGCAGGGGTAAGACCTTCCAGCATACTCAATCTATTGCAAAATACTATTGCATCATACCAATTTACACATTCAACAGGCAGATTATTTCTGTTCAACTCAGGTGTTGCAGGTCTGCTCGACATGAGAATCCAAGCATTTGTCCCAGTGAAAATGCTGGGATTAGCCCCCATCACTGTCTGAAACTGCGCTTGGGTTACTGGAAACTTGCCTATCCAAAATCCACTTAGTGCTACTACAGACACAGGAGTTGTATCGCCGCTGAAAGCTGTCCCAAGCTCCCTGCCAAGCTCGAACTGCCCTCCTGGTACCCACACCATATCAATATTGGAAACAAAAACTCTCGCAACATTAGACGACACAGGAATTGCACCGCCAGTTGCGCTAACCACGACAAAATAGTAATATTGTCCAATCGCGAGTGTCTGCGGGATAGTAAAACTCGCGTTTGTCGCACCAGTTACGGGAATACCTCCAACATTACTATTCGTCGCATTGCTAAACCATTGGTAATTAAGAGTTGCGCCCCCTGTTACGCTTGCTGTTACACTCAAATTATTGCTTATGTTTCCTGCGACCACATTCGTAGTTGGTGCTGGCTGCGTGTTGATCGTAATTACAGGTGGATGCACTGTAAAACTTACTGCAAAACTCGCTGTAATACCACCAGCCCCAGACACTGTAACTGTAGCAGTATGTTGTCCCCCTGGTAAACCAGTATTGGGTCTTATGAAAAATGTTGCACTGCCTCCTACTACAATATTGCTTATTGAAGCATCTACTACAAAGTTCCCTGCAGGCGAAACTGTCACTGTCAATGGACCGGTTGCCTGATTTTCTGTGTTGGTTACTGTAATTGTTCGACTAGGCTGCTCACCGTAGCCAAAATTTGCAACAGGGAATTGAAGGTAATTGTTGGGAATAGCCTCACCTTCTATACTAAGTGATATACCGTACGCTGCCATCACCCAATGCGCATACAATGTTGTATTTGCAGAAATGGTAAAGGTTTGTCCCCCCATGTAGATTGTTCCATAACCATCTGCTTGCGTGTTCCAACCACTAAAAGTATGGTTGCTTTTATAAAGGCTACCTGTATTACCTCTAACTGTAACCGAAGCGCCACTATTGTATTGAGTTGAATCTATTGGTACTGTGCCACCTGTTGCATTATTTCTATTATATGTAACAGTGAATGTAACTGGGGGTTCCCCATTTGTATTAATCTCTCCACGCGCGCGCTCGCGTATTGTGTCGATGTCGTCGCCGAGAAATTGGCAGGTTGTAAGCATTAGTGCGAATATTGCGAAGAGCGCGAGTATTAGAACTCTGGATTGTTTTGTTGCGCTCGCAATGAGACCTACGGAAGCAGGTGAAAATAATCCAAAAATATTTTTAGTTTTCATATAAAGCTCCTATAACACAATATTCGCGCTTGCCGCAGCTGAGGCTTGCGGCTGCTGCTTCGTGCCCAGCTCTTCGGGTAACGTCGCCAGAACTCAGGGGCGAACAACACGAAACCCAAAGTTGCTGAACCGATTGAACGGGACACTGTCGGACCGATAGACAGAACGCGAAAACACAGCCGAAGAGCTCCACGGCCCGCCGCGCATCACGCGGAAAGTACCAAAGACCGCTCCAGTAGGATCTGTCTTCGCACCAGCTGTGTAATAACCAAACCAATCCCAACACCACTCCCACACATTCCCGCTCATGTCATGTATTCCCAAGCCATTAGCTTGCAGAAGTCCAACCTGACGTGTACTGCTTCCACTGTTAGCACTATGCCACGCCACATCAGTTGCAGTGTTGCTCCCGGAGAATTGAAAGCCAGAACCACTAGCCACATTACTCCTCGCTTTCGCCGCAAACTCCCACTGCGCTTCTGTCGGCAATCGATAACCTGTAGATCCAGCAACTACTCTAACAGCATTCCATCGAGCATTAGAAGTTGTAGGCACAGCCCCCCATCTGGCAGGATCGGTCGTCCACTCACCATTAGTAACACATTGTATCTCATACGCAGGCGTAAACCCTACCTGCATACTCAAAAGATTGCAAAACACTATAGCGTCATACCAACTCACTCTCTCAACTGGACGATGCAGCGCATTCGTTTCTACCGGATCTTGTGTACGAAGTGGTGACATGCCTACCGTAAAGTTGCTGGGCGTAGGATTAATACTATTGGTATTCCCTGTCATCACTATCTGAAACTGCTCCTGCGTCACAGGAAACTTGCCTATGTGAAATCCCTGAGTCAATGTTACCTGGTGCAAATTAGTTACATTGTTGGCACTATTACCAAGACACCTGCCTAAATCAAAAGTACCATCATCTACCCACACCATTTCAAGGCTAACTATAACCCTTGCCACATTGGACGGCTCAGAAATTGCTCCGCCAGTTGCGCTAACCACACAATAATAGAAATATGTCCCTGCTGTGAGGTTTGTAGGTATGGTAAAACTAGCGCTTGTTGCACCAGTTACAGGAGTACCACTAACATTACTATTCGTTGTATTGCTAAACCACTGGTAATTAAGTGTAGCGCCTAATGTTACGCTTGCTGCCACGTTCAAGCTACCACTTATACTTCCTGCCTCCACACTCGTAGTTGCTGCTGGCTGTGTATTGATCGTGATTACTGGTGGATGCACTGTAAAACTTACTGTAAAACTCGCTGTGATGCCGCCATCTCCAGACACTGTAACTTCAGCAGTATGTGCCTGTTGTCCGCCTGGTAAACCAGTAGCGGGTCTTATGGAAAAGGTTGCGAAGTAGCCTACGGCAATACTGGGTATTAAAGCATCCACTATAAAGCTTCCTGCTGGCGAAACTGTCACTGTTAATGAACCGGTTGGCTGATTTTCTGTGTTGGTAACTCTAATTGTTTGGTCAAGCTGGTCCGCGTCATAGCCAAAATCTGCAGCAGGGAATTGAAGGTAATTGTTGGGTATAGGATCACTGCCTATACCAAGCGATATTCCGTGAGCCTTTGGCCACCAACGGGCATACAGTGTTGTATTAGCAGAAATATAAAAAGAGTCTCCTGGATTGTAGATAGTTCCATAACCATCTGGCTGGGTGTTCCAACCAGCGAAGTCGTAGTTGTCTTTCGTAAGGTAGCCAATGTTCCCTCTAACTGTAACCGAAGCTCCACTGCTATATTGGGTTGAATCTACTGGCACTGTGCCAGCGGTTGCATTATTTCTATTATATGTAACAGTGAATGTAACTGGGGTTTCCCCATTTGTATTAATCTCTCCCCGTGCCCGCTCGCGTATTGTGTCGATGTCGTCTCCGAGAAATTGGCAGGTTGTAAGCGTTAGTGCGAATATTGCGAAGAGAAGGAGTGTTAATAGATTCCGTAACAAGTACGGAATGACATGGGAAGTGCCTTTTTTCACACAGAGACGCAAAGGCACAGAGACCACTGAGTTATTGTTTGAAAAATTTAAAATCCTCTTCTTTGCAACGGAATGACGCGCGTGATTCAACATAACAATTCTCCTTATTTAAACCCGCAGAACTCAGGGGCGAACAACACGAAACCCACCGTCGTTGGGCCGATTGCCCGGGTCATTGGTGGCCCGATTGACAGACCGCGAACTCCCAGCCGCAAAGTCCCACGACCCGCCGCGTACCACGCGGGTAGTACTAGATCCCGCACCAGTAGGATCTGTCTTCGCGCCAGTTGTGTAACTACCCCACCAATCCCAGCACCACTCCCACACATTCCCGCTCATGTCATGTATTCCCAAGCCATTAGCTTGCAGAAGTCCAACCTGACGTGTACTGCTTCCACCGTTAACATTATGCCACGCTACTGCTGTTGCCGTATTGCTCCCGGAGAATTGAAAGCCAGAACCACTAGTCACATTACTCCTCGCTTTCGCCGCAAACTCCCACTGCGCTTCTGTCGGCAAGCGATAACCATTAGAACCATCAACCATTCTAATAGCATCCCACCTAGTCCTCAATGGGTCATCCCAAGTTGCCGGCGCAGTACCCCATGTATCAGGATCAGTAGCCCAATGCGCAGGGTTATCAGGATTAGGAGATGGCCATTGAACAGGAAAACGATACGCCGGAGTAAGCCCTTCCTGCATACTCAACCTATTGCAAAACACTATCGCATCATACCAATTTACCCGCTCAACTGGACGACGCAGCGCATTCGCTTCTATTGGGTCTTGTGTACGAAGTGGTGACGTGCTTACCGTAAAGTTGCTGGGCGTAGGATTAATACCATTGGTATTCCCTGTCATCACTATCTGAAACTGCTCCTGTGTTATTGGAACCCTGCCTATGCGAAAATTTTGAGTCAATGTTACCTGGTGCCAATTAGTTTGATTGGTGCCACCACCAAGGCACCTTCCCAAATCAAAAGTACCACCAGTTACCAATACCATTTCTACAAGACTACTTACTGTAACCATTGCTACATTGGAACGCAGCGGAACTGCCCCGTCGGTTGCGCTAACCACGACAAAATAGTAATATTGTCCAAGCGTGAGGTCCGTAGGTATGTTAAAAGTATCGCTTATAGCTCCAGGTATAAGTTCACCTCCAAAATTACTATTCGTTGTATTGCTAAACCACTGGTAATTAAGAGTTGCTCCACCTGTTACGCTTGCTGCCACGTTCAAGCTACCACTTATGCTTCCAGCTACCACATTTGTAGTTGCTGTTGGTTGTGTAGTTATTGTAATTACCGGTGGATGCACCGTAAAGCTCACTATAAAACTCGCAGTAATTCCACCAGCCCCAGATACTGTAACTATAGCATTATGTTGTCCTGCTATTAAACCAGTATTGGGTCTTATGGAAAAGGCTGCATTGCCTCCTGGCACAATATTGCTTATTGAAGCAGGATCCGCTACAAAGCTCCCTGCAGGCGAAACTGTCACTTCCAATAGACCAGTTGGCTGATTTTCTGTGTTGGTAACTGTAACTGTTAGAGGAGTCTGCATTCCATAACCAAAAGCTGCAGCAGGGAATTGGTGGTAATCGTTAACAACATTCAGTGACATGCCGTACGCTGCCTTCACCCAATGTGCATATAATGTTGTATTTGCAGAAATGGTAAAGGTTTGCCCTCCCATGTAGATTGTTCCATAACCATCTGTTTGTGTGTTCCACCCGGCAAAGATATAGTTATCCCTGATAAGGTTACCTGTATTACCTCTAACTGTAACCGAAGCGTTGCTGCTGTATTGGGTTGAATCTACTGGTACTGTGCCAGCGGTTGCATTATTTCTATTATATGTAACAGTGAATGTAACAGGGGTTTCGTCATTGTTGTTGTCATTGGGGCTAATCTCTCCCCGCGCGCGCTCGCGTATTGTGTCGATATCGTCTCCGAGAAATTGACAGGTTGTGAGAGTTAGTGCAAATATTGCGAGGAGGAGGAGTGTTAATAGATTCCGTAACAAGTACGGAATGACATGGGAAGTGCCTTTTTTCACACAGAGACGCAAAGGCACGGAGACCACTGAGTTATTGACGGAATGACGCGCGTGATTCAACATAACAATTCTCCTTATCTAAACCTGTAGACCAGGCCCAATGCGATTTTGCTGTTTGGGGAACTAAAGTCTGTACGCAGGGTGTAGGTAATATTAAAAAAATCAAACAAATTGACCCCTGCTTTAATGTTAACTGCAAAAACATTTATACTTGCATCTCCAAATTCAAAAGTATATCTGCCTGTCATATAACCTATTCCTGCTCCTGCGAAAACCCCGCCTCTTTCTCTAAACGGCATAAAATATCCTAAATTTATATATGGGTATATGGAGTAATAACCGTCTACATCCCTGTTCCCATACCTGCTTATAAACCCAACATCACAGCCAAGCTCTATAAATATATTGCGCATTGGCGAAAATGTTCCGTGCAGTGTAATCATAAGCAATGGGTCGTAAGAATACCCCACAGCAATACCAATGGTATTAAACCTTCTTTTATCTATGACTGCAGCATCCTCTCCTGCATACGTTACCTGGAACAGATCATCTTCAATATCGAAAAATTCGATTACATCGGAGCGCACTTCAAAATGCACCCATTGTGTCCCTTCTCCGGGCCGGTCAAGGATATCATGAGGGATTATACGGAAACGGTATTCGCCCAGCTGCAATGGGATATTGATATATAATGATGCGGTAAATTCGCGCAAATAGTATTGATAATATTCGTATTCCATTTTTTGGATTTCTATTTGATACCGGAGTGCGTGTTCATCGCCTCTCCATGCAATGCGCACCAGACGTGATTCCTCGTCGTATGGAGTATAGGGTTGTGCAAAAAGGGAGGGAGTTATTACTAAAAGCAATAACAAAATACTCAAAGAAATGTTTCTAGTTTTCATATAAAGCTCCTGTTGTTTCTATTTGTATAGTGCCTGGTAAAATAATATCCATAATAAATGTGCTTTCTGTTATATTGCCGTGCTGCATAATCACATTGCCTGCTCCCATGTTTACCCCTTCTATTTGCCAGATAAAAGTGCCTCTGTCTAAAAGGGGCAGCTCTGCAAATAAATAACTTGTGCGCATCATGGGTTCTGTACGGTAGATTTGCTGCCTGCCATCTATTGTGTGGCGGAAAAGGGTAAAGATGTAAGCGTTAGCTCCATGTACTGGCTGCCAGCTAAAGTTTATGTTCCTTTGGACTTGCAGATCGCTCATTGTAAAGCGGTGGCCGCGTGGGGGTTGTAGATTCTGCGGCGCTGGCAGGAACAGGTCTGCTGTCCCTTCTATTTGTATAGTGCCAGGTAAAATAATGTCCATAATAAATGTACTTTCTGCTGCAATGCCGCGTCTGGTAATTGAGTTGTCTGCACCTCTGCTTACAGCTTCTACTTGCCATGTAAAAGCTCCTCTGTCCAGTATTCGCAGGTCTTCAAGAAAATAACTTGTGCGCGTTAAAGGCAATGTGCGGTAGATTTGTTGCCTATATCCTGCAACTTGTCGATATATGGTTAAGATGTAGGCATTGGCTCCACTTACTGGTTGCCAGCTAAAGTTTATGCGCCTTTGGGTTTGCAAATCGCTCATTGTATAACGGTGGCCGCTTGTGGGCTGTAGATTCTGCGGGGGCGGGAGGATTGTGACTTGCGCAACTGGTTGGGGCTGGGCTACTGCGTGCGACTGCGCAGGCTGTTGTGCAGGCTGCGTCGGCGCGACTATGTTCGCAGTCTCGCGATGACGCGCGGGCTGGGCTTGCGCCTGCGCCTGCGCGACTATGTTTGCAGGCTCATAAGGAGGTATGGGTTGTTCCTGCGCTTGCGCGAGTATATTTGCAGCTTCGTAAGAACGTATGGGCTGCGCAATAACTGCCTGCTCGATCCGGAAATGGGAAACTTGCGAGAATGCAGGGGTTCCAGTGTAAGCAATTGGGAATAATGGTTTTACCCGCCAGTACCATGTTCCTGGTCCAAGGCTGGAATCAGTAAAAAAGGTTGCCTGGCTATGCCTCTGTATTTGTGGAGTTAAAAAGTTGGGGGTGTTACACACTTCGAGGATGTAAGAAACAGCTCCACTTACCCCATCCCACTGGAAATTCAATATTGGCAACCCTTCTGTATAAGTGAATACAGTGTTTGCAACAGGGCTTTGTAATTGCTGCCCTGCGCCATCGATTATTGTAAACCGCCCTTCGTGGATGGTATTGTTTCCACTAAACAAACGCCAGTACCAGAGTCCGTTACCAACAGCAATTTGCGTTTGTGTGTCCAGGTTTTCATGAGTATAAATAATATTATCAAAACTTCTGTCAGAGGCAATTTCCAGGCGCAGTGGTCTGTCTGAATCAAGGCGAACATTGTTCCACAAAAAATCAACAGAAAAAGGGGCATGAGCAGCATTTATAAAGCGGGCATTAAAAGCAGGGTGCTGCATTACTACTGCGGCTATTTCTTCGAGTTCAATACCGCTTGGGTCAAACGAGATAAGTGTGCCTGCATAAATCTCGCGCACCTGCTCTTCTTCAAGATCAATAAATTGCGCTGCACCTTCATTCACCTGTACCCTTATGCCGGTTTCTGCATACCGTACATTAAGTATAGTTCGTGCAGTTGGCAGCACCTGACGCTCTCCAATACTAATAGATACTCTCCTGCTTTCTGCTGTGGTGGCAAGGGAGAGGTTCCCTTCGTTCATCATGATCTCAAGGGTCTCGCCATCTGGTGCGCGGGTTATGCGTATAAGTGTGTTCTCATCTAAATCAATGCTGTTGCCTTCGATGTATAGAGTCGCAGCAGAAAAGGGGGCAACCCGGATCAAGTCTCCAAGGTACACTGGCGATTCTGTTGCCAGCCTGTCCCAAAGAACGCGGTCTATAAACCTGCGCTGAACAATGTTCTCCCTTACTACAACATAACCAACAGGTTCTACATTTTGTAATGTGATGGTTCTAAGCAAATCCATCCTGAACAGGTTTATGCTTATCGAGGCTATCAGTAGAAACAAAACAGTAACGAGAATATCCCCTGCACTCAAGCGCTTAAGTACAGGGGAGCGCAGTATAGCGAGAAGCTCAGCCTTTGCTGATTTTATATTTTTTTTCATCAGCATTAACATCTACCTTTGAAGCCTCGGGGGCTTCTATTCCCAGAAGCTTTCTGACATCTGTCAAGGTTTTGGGCCCTTTTTCGGATTTTACAAAATTAACAACTGCGAAAATCCTGACTGGCTTTTCTTTACCTTTTACAGTTACAGAAGGCATCTCTTCTGTAATGAACTTATCTCCCACCAGATTCCATGTATCTTCGGAGATAAGGATATCTGCTCCAAGTGGTTTTGTAAGTGATTCTATTCTTGACGCAAGGTTTACCGGGTCGCCAATAACAGTGTATTCCATTCGCATATCACTGCCGAGCTGGCCTGCTGTAACCATGCCTGTATTTATGCCGCAACCTATTTTGATTGGCGGGTTTGCAGGGTCTCCGGGCTTGCGTTCTTTATTCATGAAGTAAAGTGCGTTACGCATAAGCAGGGCTGCCTTAACACAGTTATACGCATCTTTTTGCGGGCTTCCTGCTGTGTAGGCTGTGCCCCAGTGAGCCATTACTGCATCGCCGATAAACTTGTCGATAGTGCCGCTTGTTTTTTCAACACAATCGATCATGGCAGTAAAGTAGTGGTTGAGCCAGTAGACAATGCGGTCAGAAGCTTCATTTTTAAAAACATTTGTAAAGCCTTCGGATAACGCTGTAAACCCGCGGATATCTGAAAAAAAGATTGTTGCGTGCTTGGGAAGGCCGCCGGGTTTTATCTCGTTACGCATTGCTTTGACTGCGATCTCCTTGTTGGTGAACCTGCCGAAGATGTGGAGGGCTGCGCACATTTTCTGGAAACTGCTTGTTAAAGCGCCTATCTCGTCGCGGCTTTTTGGCTCAAGCGACATATCGAAATTACCTCCCTCGATGTTACGCGCAACGCCAGCCAGCGCTTTCAGAGGGGTTGAAATTGTTTTTGAGAAGAACCAGATAAAAATGATCGAAATGCTCAGAACCGCGATTGTAAGGTAGATATTCCGTCTTGTGGTTGTGGCAATACCTTCGAAAACTTTGTCATATTCAATGCCGGTGATTACTGTGGCTCCTGCAATATCCAGCTTTGTATATGCTACAAACTTGCGGATGGTTGCAGGGGCGCCTGCTGCCTGCAGAAGCGCAAAATCTGATTCTATTAAATACTGTCTGCTCTTTTGCGGGCTATCGAAGATGGCGCGGACAAAATCTTTTTCCGACAGGTTTACCGCAGATTGTATAAGGCTGAAATCTGCGTGCAGGAGGATATCACCATCGCTGTTTATCATGTAAGACTGATTCGTCCCAAAGCCGAAGTTCTGGTTTAGGGTTTCAGAAGAAAAAAGGACTCCTGCTGCCACGCCTTCCTGCCAGGGGAAAAACAGGGCAAGGACTGGTCTTCCAAAGTGCGGCGCTGCATTTAAAAGCAGAGCTTCTCCGCGGTTAGCTCTGTCAAGAGCAGTTCTTTGTTCTGCAAACCAGGAGTTTGCAAGGGCGCTTTCTATTCTTCGCGAAGTAAAGAAGCGTTCGCTTATTAGTAATTGTTCTGGGTGTCCGGGAGTAAGTCCGGGCTGGCCTGGCTGCACGGGTTGTCCTGGCTGTACTGGCTGTCCGGGCGTAACAAAGAAGACAGATGCGATCTGCGGGTTTTTTACAAAGAAGACGCTGATTGCTCCCTGCGCCATAGCGCTGCCTGCGCCTGCTGCGGTTATGGTATGCATTAGTATTTCTGAATTGGCGCGCACATTCGAGAGGGTCATTTCTGCTTCCATTGCTGCGCGGCGGTTTGTTTCAAAGTTATGTTCTTCTGCTGACACCCGCAGGTCGCCATGCACAAGCCACGAGACCAGAGCTATAATAGAACCAAGTGATGCAATCACGATAAAGGAAATCAATATTATTAACTTGCTGCCAATTGAAAATCGGACTCTCAAAAAATCGATATTGTGCTTTTGCGCTTGCATTTTAGCTCCTGAATAATTTGAGTAAGATTTTTATGCAAGATTTTTTTACTTTGAGATGCTTGAGATGATGAGTAAATTTTGGCGATTTTTTTGGGAAAAGTAAACTTTTTCTTACAAAGGGCTTGACAACGTGATGTTCGGCTACATAATTGTCTTGTCTTGTCTTGTCTTGTCTTGTCTTGTCTTGTCTTGTCTTGTCTTGTCTTGTCTTGTCTTGTCTTGTCTTGTCTTGTCTTGTCGTGTCGTGTCGTGTCGTGAGTAGCAACTATTTTGCGTTAACAATGTCGCGAACATGTTAATAGTTTATACATTTTGAGGCAAAATATCAACATTTTTTGTATTGCTTTGTGTGTTCTGCGAAAAATTTTTCTCTATTTGCTGTTTTTTTCCTTAATTTTCAAATAAATTTCGGGATTGACAATATTTTTTAAGATATAGTAAGATATCCATACTTGCGGCGATGGTGAAATTGGTAGACACGCTAGCTTGAGGGGCTAGTGGGAGTTCTCCCGTGATGGTTCAAGTCCATTTCGCCGCATTTTTTTAAGCCCTTCTAAGTAAAAGATTTATTAGACAATACCTGCCAGAAAACGGGAAGTATATCACACACAAAAATAAAAGTGACACTCAAAAGTGATACTTTTATCAACAGGAGTCGATATGCACCCGAAAAAATCCCGCAAGCCTTTTACTTTATTCAAGAAAAAAACTCAAAGTGGTATTATATGGATGGCAGAGAAAAGGCTATCAGGGCATCGCATAAACTGCGTATATATTGGAATGCGCGCCGCTGTTCGATATGCTATTGCACGCATTGAGAAACACTGGAGAAGAAATATAGCTGCTCTAAGCCCTTAAAAACCTATTGACAATATTGACAATATTACATATATTTATATGTATGACGCTTGAGTGGGACGAGAATAAAAATCTGGAAAACATTAAAAAGCATAATGTCTCATTTGAAATAGCGCAAAAAGCGTTTCTTGATAAGTATCGTATTATTTTAGCAGATGAGAAACATTCAGGTAAAGAAAAAAGGTTTTTCTGTATTGGCAATGATGGTAACGGAATAGTAACTATTAGATTTACTATAAGAAATAAGAATATCCGCATATTCGGTGCAGGGTATTGGAGAGAAGGAAAGGTTGAATATGAAAAAAGAAAAAATATCATATGTTGATGCTCCAAAGGATATAGCAGACTCTTTAAAAAATGCAAAACAAATTACTGATTTTTTGCCACCGCCCGAAGAATTAATTTTAAAAGAACCAAAGGTAAAAGTGACTATTGTGCTAAGCAGTAGAAGTGTTGATTTTTTTAAAAAACACGCCGAAAAAAACAAAACCAAGTATCAAACAATGATATATGAAGTATTAGATAGGTATGCACAAAATTATAATAACTAAGCATTTAGGAAAATGAATGATACAGGGGTGGAGATATAAGCTATTTGTTTTATAATAAAATAGCCGATAGTGAAGCCAAAGAGATAATAAAATATACATTTCTTTTTGGCTTCGTATGACCCAAAAATTGACACCAATGATGTGTTGTGATATGTTTAAGGTAAGACACTCTAATAATTAGAGTAATGATTTTTTCTATTCCGAAGCGATTTTCTACTGCGAAATAATTTTAATACTGCATGGTGATTAAAAGATATACCTTCGTAATGGTATTGATAATTAAAATTAACTACTAATCTTAGTAGCTTAAGTATGCTAAAGCATACAAAGAAAAAAAGATGGAAAATATAGTAAATTTACATGGCTATAAAGCAGGAGCTGCTCTTATAAATGAACTAAAAATTTCAGTAACCGAAGAGCAAATTAATAATATTTTTAAAAAACATAATATTTCTGACTTAAAAGAGAAGGCAGGTTTTTTAAATGACTGTATGGGTATAGATGAACAAGTTAATGCTACAAAAGCAAACATAACTGAGAAAGATGAATTTGATTATTCTTTAGCCTTGTTTTTAGAAGGGTCCTGGAGATTACTCATCTAATGGAAATAGAATTCATAAACAAATTCAAAAAAGAATTTGACTTATCCAAAGACGACATTGACCAAGTTGAAACTTTTTTTAAATCAGTTATTACTGATAGTTTAAAAAAAAGATTTTTATCTCATCTTGTCTCTACTATAGAAGATTTAGTCAACGATAAGCAAAAAAAAGATTTTATTGAAGATTTAAAAGCAAAAGTTGCAAGCAACCCAAACCTTCAATCAAAATTAGATATGAATTTAATATTAGAATCTGTAAATAATAAAAATATACGACTATTTACTATAATATTAAAACCTTTGCCAATCAGTGCAATTAGCGCCAGAACTAATTATATAAGGGGAAGTGCTTTAGTAACTTATGACAATAGACTGGACGAAAAAGATATTAGATTATTAATAGCACATGAGCTCGGACACATTATCCATAAACATTTTTTTCCTCAAATAAGTAATCTAGAACCCATAGCAACGTTATTCGCATTTATCGCAATGTGTGATAAGCATGATTTTTATAAGACAAAAATTGAAAGATTTATAAGCACGGGTGGTTATTTAGAGATTTATAATAAACTATGTGCATTATGTAAGTAAAAACGGGAGGAATATATGAAAAAAATTTTAGTTTTGTTAATTTGTTTAGTATTGCTCGTTTCTTTTATTGGTTGCGAAACTACAGGTGAGCAAAGAGGGATTCCTCAGTGGTGCTTGTTTTGCAATGAAGAAACCAGATGGAAAATTACCGACGGCACTGACCAATGTTCGGTTTGTGGAAATTATTGGAAATGGATTGATGGCGGCAATGGCACTGACAGGGACTTTAACTAAGAAAAAAATGGGTTAGCTTATAGCGGGGCTCACTCTAAAGGCAACCCGCTAAAGTACCCTGTAGCGACGCCAAATTTTATAATCATTTTTCTGCATAGACGGTTATGCTTTTTATTATATCCAAATCTTTTTTACAATTTGCAATTTCTTTTTCCGTTAGATGATTTTTCAACTCCTCATCCGATATTTCAATATTTTTTTCTTTTTGTATTATTATATTTTTAAACCCTGCTTCCTGGATGCATTTTAAATAAATATCTTTTGTTACTGCTCCGGACACACAGCCAGCATACATCGATGCCATTGATCTTATTTTTTCTGGCAACTCTCCTGTAAGAACAATATCCGAAATGCTAAAGTGTCCATTTGGTTTTAACACTCTGTAAATCTCTTTAAACACAGCTTGTTTGTTGGGAACAAGATTCAATACGCAATTACTTACGATTACATCAGCAAGATTTGATTCCAGCGGCAGATTATCAATATCACCCTGAATAAATTCAACATTCGTAAATCTCCGCTTTTTTACGTTTTGCCTGGCTTTTTCAAGCATTTCAGGGGTAAAATCTATTCCAATTACTTTGCCTGTTTCTCCAACCTCTGCCCTTGCCACAAAGCAATCATTTCCAGCGCCACTACCCAAATCAACTACAGTATCGCCTTTTTTTATTTTAGCAAATTTTGTCGGAAGCCCACAGCCAAGCCCATAGTCAGCATCTGGATTATACCCGTTTAGGTCATTATAATTTTCGCTCATGATGCTTTCCGGGTTCTTGCAACAACAGGATTTGTTATTTTTCGAGACGATCTTGCCATATTTTTTTCTGACAATTTCTTTTAATTTAAGTTCATTTTCCATATTTTTATTTTCCTTCTATATAATGTGTGTTTATTATGTATCTCCAGCCTGATTTTGTTTATTCTTCGCCTTCAGGATCAGCATCAGAACAATTCCAACAACTGCACAACATGACACAATCGCAAATGCCGGAAACATGAGATCAATATTACCTGCAGCAACATTTTTATAGTAACCAGCAATCTGTGATGAAGCGATCGACCCAATACTGAGGCCTAAAAGCACATACCCATAATTGATGGCAAGATGTTTTGTCCCAAAAGTGTCTGCTGTTAAGGATGGGAAACTGCTTGCAGCTCCTCCATAGAAAAAGCCAATAAAAGCAATTAAAACATAGACCCAATAACTTTCTGCTGTGGCGACAAGAAGGGAAACGATCGCAGTTCCTGAAAGCATTATGATTATGGTATTTATTCGCCCTAATTTATCAGAAATCGCACCCCAGAACAGACGGCCAAGAGAGTTAAACATCGAAACTGCCAAAACTCCAATCGTAGCAGTTGCTTCAAGCCCTTTTGCAACTGCGACAGGTTTTGCAAAACCTATCATCATAATTCCGCCCATGCAAGCCAGCGCAAAGGTCATGGCTATTAAATAAAACTGCGAAGTTTTAAGCATTTCAACAGGAGAGCGATTGACAACAGGCTTTTTAACAATGGCCCCAGGCGTTGCGTTATGCGCAACATAATCTTCCGGCGGATTTTTCATAAAAAGGCTGCTGACAGTACACACTACCAAAAAAACAGCGCTTAAAACCATAAAAGTTTTTGATTCCCCAACTCCTGTGCCGCCAAAAAAGAAAATCAAGTTTTCCACAATAGGCGCGAAAACAACGCCCCCTAAGCCATGTGCAGACAGAATTATTCCTGTAACAAACCCTTTTTTATGAGGATACCACTTTTGAGCGCAGGCAATTGATGGGGAGTATGTAAAACCCATCCCTATTCCGCCCATGATACCATAGGTTATCCACAGCAGCCATGAAACATTAGCAGTTACAAAGGAAGCAAGAAAAAAGCCTGCACTTAAAATAATTCCGCCGACAAAAATAACAAAGCGGGTGGAATACTTGGCCACCAGTTTGCCGCCTGTTATACTGCCAATAGCCAGGGTAGCAAACAAAAGGGAAAAAGCAAGTCCTGCAGCAGCGTTATTGCCGTTGAAAATAGTGTTAGCAATGCCTGTCTGGAATACGCTCCAAACATACACAATCCCAAGAGTATGCAGAATAGCAGTTGCCGCAATTACAGAAAAAACTCCTTGCCTTTTATTCATAAATAAGTTTCACTCGAGATAAAAAAAACAGCAATAAGTTGCTTCATAATGACCCCCTCTGTAGCTGAAATATTCCTATAGCTGAAATTTTAGCCAAACCGTTTTTTTAATTTTTTATAATAATTTTCTACGCTTTTATCTCCATCGTTATCTAAAAACAAGCAAAACGGCAAGCTATCTGTTTCCTTGTGCTTTATCACACAAGCGCAACATTTTCTGTGGTTCGGACAAATTGTTTTAGGACACGCACACTCTTTTACACAAGACATTATCTTTTCTCCATTTCATAAGGTTTATTTGAAAAAACAAATTTAAAAACTGCATACGCCAGCAAAGCGCCAATTATTTGCATGGCAATAAAAATCAATCCATCAATTGGTCTTATCCCGGCAGCAGAATTTGTAAACATTCGGGCGATCGTAACTTGGGGGTTGGCAAACATTGTAGATGATGTAGACAAAAGTTGCCCCCCTACCAGTAATCCCACAATGATTGAAATTTTGTTTGACTTTGCTTTTACAAGCAACAAAATAGCAAGCACAAGAATAAACGCGCCTATAATTTCAGCGAAGTATATATAATCACTTCGTACGATATCAGAAACAAAGAACAAGCTGCCAACTTCGTTCAAAAACATTAAATGACTTAAAACTGTACCTGTTATCCCTCCGGCAATCTGAAACATTACGAAAAAGATGGATTTAAATACCCCGACTTTTTTTTCGAGCATCATTACCATGGTGACAACAGGATTAAAATGCGCTCCGGAAACAGTTCCGAACATTTCGATTAACGCACAAAGAACAAATGCAACAGCTATGGCATTTGCAAGCACTGCAATGCTTTTAGGGCTTTCCAACACCAAAGTAAATAAAATCATAGACGAAACAGCAGCCATAACCAAAAACATTGAGCCTAAAAATTCTGAAGACAATTCGGCAAAAGAACATTTTTTATCCATTTATACAGTACCCCTTCTTTTGGTTTTAGTTTCGCTGGTTTTGCCTATAACAGAAGTAAGTTCCTTTAGTAATTTTGCAGCCATATTGCTCCTGCCTTAGGAAAATAGTCTTTTGAAAAAAAGTATAATTGAATCTGTAAACCTTCTGAAAAAAGAGCCTTTTTCAACTCCTTCTACAGTAACAATACTGCGGCTAAATATGAGTGATCCATTTTTGTCAAGAAGTCTTATCCTGCCCGCCTCTGCTCCTGCAAAAAAAGGGGCGACAAGAGGTTCCCCCCACCAAATTTCCCACATTGTTCTGCCAACATCTCCGAGCGGGAGAGTTATGGGCGGAACGTTAACTGCCAGCTCAACATTTCTTTCTCTGCCTTTATAAACCCTGTTTTTATAAAGCTCGGGGAGAACAGGGAAAAAAGTTTCAAAATTATCAAATCCATAAGAAAGCAGCGCTTCCCCATCTGTTACTCTTTTTGCTCTCCCATTTTCTATTGGCCCACCCATTATTACAGCAAGTAATCTTCTGCCGTTTCTTTCTGCCGTGAGCGCAATGTTAAAGCCAGACGCATATATAAAGCCTGTTTTAAGCCCATCAACTCCTTCAACTTTTCCTAAAAGAAGATTATTGCTGTTTTGAGCTATAGGCCCAAGAGCGCTTGTTCCTCCTGGAGGAATATTTCTTGTTTGAGGATATGTAAATGTTGAATGGGAGTGGAACATTGGAAGAGACTCAGGGTTCTCTGCAATATAAAAAAAACAGAATTTCGCGAATTCTCTGGCAGTTGTTTGGTTATGCTCGCTGAATCCAGAGGTATCTGCAAAAGATGTTCTTTCAAGCCCAAGGTTTTTTGCTTGCCTGTTCATCAAGTCGAGAAAAGCTGGAACAGAGCCTGCAACAGCTTCGGCAACAGCAACCCCTGCATCATTTCCAGAAGATACAGCAAGTCCCATCATAAGTTCACGCAATGTAACGATTTGCCCCTCTTCAATAAACATCAAAGAAGATCTGGGGGGGCTTGACCTAAATGAGGCTTCTCTGCTTATTGGAATATGCTGATCAAGAGAGAGGTACCCTGCCCGCATGGCGCTAAAAGCAATATGCATAGTCATAAGTTTTGTCATTGATGCAGGGGGAATTACCTCATCTGCATTTTTTTCGTAAAGAAGAAAACCAGAATTAAAATCATAGAGAATTGCAGAGCGGGCAAAAAGTTCCGGCGGAGACGACGAAGCCAGATCAACTGCTTGAAGCTTCTGGAACGAAAAGCAGAAAAAAAACAAAACAAGAATTATTGGTTTAGTTGACTTACTGGAAAACATATTTTTAGTGATACCTTTACAAAGAGTATATTTATTGTAGTTTTAACATTTTAGGCATAATTTGTACATTCGTACAGCCAGCTTGTTTTAGAGAAAAATTGTATAAAAATATTTAAAAAATGATTGAAATAAAAAAAAGATCGAATAGAATCATAAATATGGAACTTAATATTCCTCAAAAATATCGCCAAGATATTGAAAAAGCGACAAATTTACTCAAAGATGAAGGGTGTGAGGCAGTTTTTTTGTTTGGCTCATTGGTTACAGGAAAAATACGCGATGATTCTGATATAGATATTGGTATAAAAGGGCTTCCAAAAGGAAAATTTTTTGAAGTCTATTCAAGATTATATTTTGACATAGAAAATAAAATTGATTTAGTGGATTTTGATACGAATTCAGATTTTTATTCAATGCTCAACAAAATAGGCGAGGTTGTTCAAATTGGATGAAAAAGTAAAAATAAAAATAGAACATGAAATTTCACGAATAGATAAATCGTTGCACTCTGTAAAGCCTTTATTGGTTTTATGCAAAACAAAAAAACCAGATATTATAGAAATGACAGCAGCAGCTCAAGTGTTACATTCATTCTACAATGGGGTGGAAAGTGTTATTGTATTATTTTTTAAATATCTGGATGACAAAATCCCAAATGATTTTAAATGGCATAAAACATTATTTGAAATGGCATTTGGAATCAATTCAAAAAATGTAAAAATTATTAGAAATGATATTAAAAAGAAGCTGGAAAAATACTTGTTGTTTAGACATTTTATAAGGCATTCATATAGTTCTGAATTAGACTGGAATGAAATGGGACCATTAATAAAAGAAATTGAAGATATATGGGAAATTATAAAAACCGATTTTGAAATATTCATAAAAAATAATTAAAGCGCATGCCTCTATTTTTACGACAATTTTGAGGGTGTTATGCTGAGCGGACACGCAGAAGTATCTTACGATAATGCTATTAGAGAATCATTTTGGCAAGATGATATGTATGTCTACTATC
>Ga0131853_10000126_pt1 | contig 119998 bp, 100 predicted proteins | sample TergutLab28metaG_FD_92764 | JGI IMG/M metagenome (GOLD analysis project Ga0131853, IMG submission 92764) | Labiotermes labralis P1 segment gut microbial communities from Petit-Saut dam, French Guiana - Lab288 P1 (version 2) (version 2) | ecosystem: Host-associated > Arthropoda: Insects >...
CGGTTTTTCACGCCTCACCGACTTGTCCCTCTTTAATTAGGAAAGAAATGTTTTGCTATTGTTATTGCAGGGCTTGTGCCGCAAGAAGTATCGCGCGCGGCGGCGCAAAAGTCCGCTTGTTTCGCTCAATGCCATAAACGCTTTCTTTCCGAACGGGGAAACTGCTTTACCGTAAGTGTTCACATAACATGAGGTTCCTAACTTGTACAATCGTGTTTTGTGAATGAAGAAGTAAAAAACGGTAACGCGGCATACCCGAGATGTACCTTAATCAAACAAAAACCCGTGAAACGTTTTGTTAGCAGCGCTTCACGGGGTCACATACTGTCGTTCTCTTTCTAAGAAAAATATTCCTTAACCTTATCAAACCAACGCTTCTTGTGATTTTTATATTCGTCGCCCATTGCATCGTTGAAATTTTTCAAGATATCGCGTTGTTTTTCGTTCATGACGGTGGGGACGGTTACATTTAGTTTTACGATTAAGTCACCAAAACTGCGGGGATTGTGTACATTTGGAACACCTTTGCCGCGCAATTGAACTACGGTTCCGGGTTGTGTGCCGGCCTTTACGCTGTATTTTTCTTCACCGCCGTCAAGGGTTGGAATGGAAATTTCGTCACCAAGCGCGGCTTGTACAAATGTAATTGGTATATCAAGATAAAGATGACTTCCATCGCGGGAGAAAAGCTTATGCGGCGCGACTGCAACGGTGATATAAAGGTCGCCGGGCGGCGCGCCTTTTTCGCCCATTTCGCCTTTACCGCCCAAACGAATGCTTTGACCGTTATCTATTCCCTTGGGGATGTTGACTTCCAGCGTTTTCGCCGTGCGAACACGTCCCTGTCCACGGCAACCGCTGCAAGTCTCTTTAATAATTCTTCCTTCACCCTTACACGCAGAGCAAGGCACAATTTTTGTCATCATGCCGATAAAACTTTGCTGTGTAATGCGTTCGGAACCCGAACCGTTACATTTTTTGCAACTTTCGGCATATGTGCCGGGCTTTGCGCCGCTTCCTTTACACGTTTCGCACGCGTCATATGTCTGCACCTGAACTTCTTTTGTCGCGCCGAAAACAGCTTCTTCAAATTTAATTTGAACACGCATTTGCAAATCCGCACCGCGACGCGGACGAGGCTTAGAACGCCCTCCACCGCCGAATATATCACCGATATCCATTCCCCCGCCAAAAAACGAACCAAAGATATCGTTAATATCAACGCCGCCATGAAAACCGCCACCACCGCCGCCCTGCTCAAACGCCGCATGACCAAACTGGTCATACGTTTTTCGCTTGGATGAATCTGAAAGCACACCGTAAGCCTCGCTAATCTCCTTAAAGCGGGCTTCGGCGTTTTTATCACCCGGATTCGCGTCCGGGTGATATTGTTTAGCCAATTTTCTATATGCCTTTTTTAACTGGTCATCCGTTGCGTCACGACCAACGCCCAGTTGCTCGTAATAATCCTTCTTGTTTGCCATGTCGGCCCCCTATTTTTCCGTAAAGTCCCCGTCAATCACAGATTCATCATGATTCGGGCCGTAGTCGGAGGGTTCTTCGGGTTGCGGCATATCTTGCGCGCCGGCGGAGTAAAGTTTTTGCGAGAAATCGTTCAAGGCTTTGGTGTAGGTTTCAATTGCGGCTTTGAGGGTTGCGGTGTCGGACTCGCTCATTGTCTCGCCATGCATTGAAACGGAAACGGATTTTAATTTTTCCATATCGCTTGTGATGCCGGCTTTGTCTTCGTCAGAAATTTTATCAGCCATATCCGAAATTAATTTTTCTGTTTGGAAAATAAGTGACTCGGCTTCGTTTTTCGCGTCGATTGCTTCTTTGCGAAGTCTGTCGGCTTCGGCATATTGCTCCGCGTCTTTTACTGCGCGATCAATATCTTCATCGGAAAGATTGCTTGATGCGGCTATTGTAATTTTCTGCTCTTTGCCCGTTCCAAGGTCTTTTGCGGAAACGGAAACAATTCCGTTTGCGTCTATGTCGAAGGTAACTTCAATTTGCGGAACACCGCGCATTGCAGGCGGAATACCGTCTAAGCGGAAGCGTCCAAGTTCTTTATTATCGCGTGCCAGTGCGCGTTCGCCTTGACAAACCACGATATCAACAGCGGTTTGATTATTTGCCGCAGTCGAAAACACTTGCTTTTTATTTGTGGGAATGGTTGTGTTGCGTTCGATTAGACGCGTCGCAACGCCCCCTTCTGTTTCAATCGAAAGCGAAAGTGGGGTAACGTCCAGAAGAAGAATGCTTCCCGCGCCCGCGTCGCCCGCGAGTTTTCCTGCTTGAATGCTTGCGCCCAGCGCAACACATTCGTCCGGGTTAAGTGTCTTTGACGGCTCTTTACCCGTGAGTTTTTTCACGGCTTCCTGAACAGCCGGAATACGCGTAGAACCACCCACAAGCAAAACTTTTGTAAGGTCGGATGGGGATAAATCCGCGTCTTTTAACGCCGTTTGCACAGGCCCCATTGTTTTTTCTACAAGGTCATGCGTAAGCTCATCGAATTTTGCACGTGTTAAATGGATATCCATGTGTTTCGGGCCGTCTTGGTTCATTGTGATAAACGGTAAATTTATATTTGTTGTAACCAAAGTGGAAAGGTCTTTTTTCGCTTTCTCCGCCGCTTCTTTCAAACGTTGCATTGCCATTTTGTCTTGGCTCAAATCCATGTTTTCCGTTTTTTTGAATTCGTCAATAAGATATTTCATAACACGGTCGTCGAAATCATCGCCGCCTAAGCGGTTGCTTCCGCTAGTTGCAAGAACTTCGATAACACCGTCGCCAATGTCGATTATACTTACGTCGAACGTGCCGCCACCGAGGTCGTATACCATAATTTTTTGCTCTGTTTCGTTATCAAGACCATAGGAAAGCGCGGCAGCCGTGGGCTCATTTATAATACGCTCTACTTCAAAGCCTGCGATTTTTCCCGCATCTTTTGTGGCTTGGCGCTGGCTGTCCGTGAAATACGCGGGAACGGTGATTACCGCTTTGTCAACTTTTTCGCCCAAATACGCTTCCGCGTCTGCCTTTAATTTTCCAAGAACCATAGCGGAAATTTCTTGCGGTGAATAGTTTTTGTCGTCGATATTCACTTTAAAATTCGTTCCCATTTGACGCTTGATACTCATTACTGTGTTATCGGGATTTGTGATGGCTTGACGCTTTGCCGTTTCGCCTACAAGACGCTCGCCCGTTTTTGTGAACGCCACAATTGACGGCGTTGTGCGTATTCCTTCGCTGTTCGCGATTACAACGGGCTTACCGCCCTCCATAACAGCCACGCATGAGTTGGTTGTTCCCAAGTCGATTCCTATAATTTTGGACATTTGATTTATCCTCCTTTTTTGAATTTTTAGTTAGCTACTTTTACCATCGCGGGCCTGATTACCCGCTCTTTGTGTACATATCCCTTTTGCATAACCTCGACGATTGCGTTTTCACCGAAATTTTCGTCTTCCGTGTGGGCTACGGCATAATGCAAATTTATGTCAAACGCGCCGCCCGGTTCTGTTTCGATTGATTTTACGCCAAGCTCGTCCAGCACATTGTCGAATTGACGTGCTATCATTTCGATTCCTTTATAAAAATGGTCTTCCTTGTTTTCGGCGGAGGCTAACGCGCGCTCGAAATTGTCTATAATAGGAAGCAATTTTTCGCAAGCGTCGCGGATTCCGTCACTTCGGCGTTCTGCCATTTCTTTTGCTGTGCGTTTTCGGAAGTTATCGAAATCCGCAAGACATCTCTGGTATTTGTCCAGCATTTCCGCGTATTTTGCGTCGGCGGGGGGTGGTGCGTCAAGAACTTCTGCAAGCGCGGGTTCCTGCGCTTCGTTCGTTGGAATTTCTTCCGGTACGTCTTTTTTCTTTTTCGGCATTATTGTTTACCTCCGTCACGTAATCCTAAAGCTTCTATAACATATTGAATGCTTTGTAAAATTCCCGAAATCACCGACACGGCTTGCGCGTAATCCATTCGCATAGGGCCGATTAACGCAATACAACCGGTACTTTGGTTGTCGATTGTGTAGTTCGCCTTGATTATACTGCACGCTTTGAGCAATTCAAGCGTATTTTCCGCACCGATAACGATTTGTATTCCTTTTGCAGATGCCGGCGACTGACTCAAAATTTCAAAAAGCGATGCTCTGTCTTCCAAAGCGTTAAAAATTGCTTCGGCTTTGCTTTTATCTGAAAATTCAGGGAATGCTAAGATATTTTTTATTCCGCTTGTAAAAACGCGCACATCGTCTTCCGATTGAATCATGCCGGCTATTATTCCTAAAACAGGCATTAAAACATGGGCGTGTTCACCAAACTCCTCAAGCATTTTGTCGATTAATTCGCGATTTATTTCGCGAATGCTTAACCCCGCAAGGTGACGATTTAAATGCGCGGAAAGCTTCGTAAGCGTTTCATATCCGGGCGAAACGGTTAGGTTTACCACTTGATTTTTTACTGTTTTTGTATCTGTTACAAGCACAAGAAGCAATGATTTTTCATCCAACGGTACCAATTGCACATGTTTAATTGTCGTTTTTCTAAGAAACGGTTCACTTACAATGGCGGGGTAATTTGTAAGTCGGGAAAGAGCCCTTGCGGTTTCCTGCATCATGTATTCCGCCTGATTGATGTTTTCGATTAACATTCGTTGCAAAAACATGGCTTCGTCTGCGGTTAACGCGCGGCTTTGCATCATACTGTCAACGTAGAAACGGTAGCCTTTCTCAGAAGGCACTCGCCCGGAAGATGTGTGGAGTTGGCTGATAAGCCCCATATCTTCAAGGTCACTCATCTCGTTGCGAATCGTTGCGGAGCTTACCCCAAGCGCGTATTTTTTCGCAATTGTGCGCGAGCCTATTGGTTCCGCCGTTTCGATGTAATCGCTAACAATGGCTTGCAGGATTTTAAATTTTCTTTCATTTAATAGGATTTATACCGCCCCCCTATGTGATTCATGGGTTGGTGTTTTATTTTGTTAGCACTCGCGTGCGACGAGTGCTAACGAAAAGAGGATACCAAACATTTTCATATATGTCAAGGGTTTTGAGCTAAAACCATCGCAATATTTGACAGTTTTGCTTTTTTGTGTTTTACTTTTGCAGTATTTTTCAAGGGCGACTATATCGCCCTTTAACCTTGCGCACTAGTGCGCCATAGACCGGGAGGTGCAATATGAACAGGTACGAATTAGGCGTAGTGATTAGGGCAGACTTGGAAGAGGATGTTTTCCGCGCAGAGATGGAGCGGGTCAAAGGATTCATAGACCGTTTCGGCGGTACCATCGAGAAGATTGACGATTGGGGCAGACGCAAACTGGCGTATCCCATACACAAACTTACAGAAGGAATGTACTCCTTCATCACCTATTCTTCGGAGGGCGGAACACCCAAGGAAGTGGAGTCACGGCTTAGACTGCAAGAAAATGTTCTGCGGTTTTTAACAATTCGCAGAGACGAAAACGAACCGCTGGTTTCAAAGCCAATCGCAGAACCTGCGGAGAAACCCGTAGAAGAATCCGTTGCGGAAGAACCCGCAGTAGAGCCTGCGATAACGGAAGAAAAACCCGTTGCCGAATCAGAAGAATAGGAAAGCGGGGGGCATATGAACAAAGTTATTTTAATGGGTCGTCTTACAAAAGACCCGGAAATTCGTTATTCTCAAAGTGCCGAACCTATTTGCGTGTCGAGGTTTACAATTGCGGTTGACAGGCGTTTTAAAAAGGAAGGCGAACAGGATGCCGATTTTATTTTCTGTGTAGCGTTCAGACGTGCGGCAGAAATTATGGAACGGTTCATGAAAAAGGGAATGATGATATCTTTATGCGGAAGCCTTCAAGTGCGTTCGTATGAAGATAATACAGGGCAACGAAAATGGTCTACAGAGGTAATGGTAGACGAAGTTTATTTTGCCGAGAGCAAAGCCGCGTTTGAAGCGCGCATGGCAAAAGGCGACAGCGATTACAACTACGCGCCGCAACCGCAGCCAGAACCCGAAGGTTTTAAAGCGATAACCCAAAGCATAGATGAAGACGATGATTTACCTTTTTAGGAGGAATCCAAAATGATTCAGAAAAGACGCGGACGGCGCAAAAAACGCGTTTGTCAGTTTTGTACGGATAAAATTACCGCAATAGATTACAAAGACATAGCGAAGTTGCGTAAATACGTTTCCGAGCGCGGAAAAATTCTTCCGCGCCGTGTAACAGGCAACTGCGCAAAACATCAACGCGCCATGACCATGAACGTAAAACGTGCAAGACACATGGCTCTTATGGCCTACACTCAAGAATAAAAAATGAGACCTTGGGATTCCCTGGGGTCTTAAATTACATATCATAAAAAAACGGAGAAAAATATGTTATCTTTCGAGGAAGCCGAAGTAGCTCTTGATGAAATTGCGGGTGCTTTGCCACCGGCTATTTTCGACCGCCTTAACGGCGGTTATGTGCTAACCCCGGATATTATGAGAGACACGGACGGGCTTTATATTTTGGGACAGTATCATGTGCGCCCGAACGGGCTGGGCAGATATGTTACGGTACATTACGGCTCTATTTACGAGGTGTACGGGCATCTTAGCCCGAGAAGATTCCGCGAAAAATTAAAACACGTGCTGCATCATGAGCTCACGCACCATTTGGAAAGTCTTGCGGGCGATAAGTCACTGGAAATTCAAGATAATATTGACAAGGCGCGATATTTGGGCTTGCTTCCTGATAGATAATTTACTATAATATATGTAAAAAAAAAGGAGGGGGAAAATGTCGCTGCAATTCATAGACTCCGGTACCTGCGTTGAAGTCAGAGGTATCGTAGACGCCACACCATATATCACAACAATGCATGAAACCTTGGAAGAAGGCCGCGTGCTTTTGAATATTCCGCGCATTGACAACAAAGAAAAACGGCTCCCGACGAATAAGCCGTATTTTTTGCGTTTTTTTTCAGGCAAAGGGGTATTCCGGTTTACCGTCGTCTTGTGTGGTTATGTCGGCAAAGGCGGTGCCGAATACATGATGTTCCAGACCGCAGATGATGGCGAAAAAATCATGAACCGTCAATCTTTCCGTCTTAATTGTAGTGAACAAGTCACTTTCTGTGTTGCAGACGGCGCGTATTTAGGTCCCCCGCAAACAGGCTCTATCCGCGACATTTCCAGCGGCGGCATTCGCTTGAAAACCTTGGATGAACTGGAATTACGCCAGTTGCTGCAAATAGATATTCCCATGATTTTCCCCGATTTCCGCCCGAACGGTTTAATCCTTTCAAAACAAAACATAAACGAAGCCGCACGCACCTCTCTCATTGAACAATTACGCGGCAAAAACCTTACAAAACAATCCGACAGCGGAAAAGTCAAATACATGTGGCAGTACGGCATAGCTTTCGTAGGCGCAACCGACGAAGAAATGGAGCAAATCATAATGCACGTTCATAATAAACAACAGATTAAACGTGAGGAAGTAAGTAAAAAATAAACCTCGGGGACAAAGTCCCCGAGGTTTTTCTTTTTTTAACTCTCCAATAATCCCTTCTGTTGCCCTTTATCCGGAAGAATATTTGGTGGGAACATGGCGCGTACTTCTTCGCCGGACACACGCTCTTTGTCAAGTAGCATTTCGGCAAGTTTGTGCAAGATGTCCATGTGTGTTTCGATTATATGAAGAGCTTTGTTATAGGCATTTTCTACGATTCGTTTAATTTCCATATCAATTTGGTCGGCCACTTGTTCGCCGTAGTTGCGCGTGTGTGCGAAATCGCGTCCAAGGAAAACTTCATCGTTGTCGTTACCGAAATGAATGGGGCCGAGGGTTTCACTCATGCCGTATTTTATTACCATGTCGCGGGCTATAGCGGTGACATGTTTTATGTCGGCAGACGCACCCGAGGTTAGGTCTTTAAGAATAGTTGCTTCGGCGGCGCGGCCTCCCAATCCACTTATTATGCGTTGCTCCATATAATTTTTGCTCCAGCTTTCGCGTTCTTCGCCGGGGAGTGGCATTACATAACCACCCGCACGTCCTGTCGGGATAATCGAGACAACATAGGTCGAGTCGATGTCGGGCAAAACTTCAAAGCAAATGGCATGCCCGGCTTCGTGATAGGCAACAAGGCGGCGTTCTTTTTCTGTGCGGACGCGGCTTTTTTTCTCTGTTCCCATTGCAACTTTTATAAAAGCTTTGCGAACTGATTCCATATCTATTTTCATTTTGTTGTCGCGTGCGGCAAGAAGCGCGGATTCGTTTAAGAGATTTTCGAGGTCTGCGGGGGTAAAGCCGATTGTTGTTTGCGCGATTGTTTTAAGAGAAACATCGGAGTCAAGCTTTTTACCTTCGGCGTGCACTTCAAGAACCGCTTCGCGTCCCGCTACGTCCGGCGGATTCACCGTTATGCGTCTGTCGAAACGACCGGGGCGAAGAAGCGCGGGGTCAAGGATGTCGGGGCGGTTTGTTGCGGCAAGCACAATAACGCCTTCGTTAATTCCGAAACCATCCATCTCAACAAGGAGCTGATTGAGCGTTTGCTCGCGTTCGTCGTGGCCTCCCCCTAAGCCCGCGCCGCGTCTGCGTCCTACGGCGTCAATTTCGTCTATGATTACAATGCTGGCGGGGTTGCGTTTTGCTTGCTCAAATAAATCGCGCACACGCGACGCGCCCACGCCAACAAACATTTCAACAAAATCCGAACCGGAAATGCTGTAAAAAGGAACATTCGCCTCGCCTGCAACCGCCCGCGCAAGATACGTTTTTCCCGTACCGGGCGGCCCCACAAGTAAAACTCCGCGCGGAATTCGCGCACCTATTTCCTGATATTTTTGCGGCGTTTTTAAAAAGTCTACGATTTCCGCTAGTTCTTCTTTTTCCTCGTCAAGACCCGCGACTTGTTTGAATGTCACCTTTCTCGTATCCTGCAGCGCGACGCGCACACGGCTTTTCCCGAAATTCATTGCACCACGTCCGCCGCCGCCGTTCGCTTGCTGCATCACAAAAAATATAATCACGATAAAAACCACCGAGATTAATAAAATGGGCAGCATTTGCACAAACCAGCCCGGTCGCTGCGGTGCGTTTGAAACCAGCGAAACCGGCGGTTCAATTACGCGTACATATTCCATAAAGCCTGCGATGTCGGGAATTTGTACCGTGAATTTTCGATTGCTTCCTTCGCGCTCGACTTCCGCAACGCCAACGTTTTGAACATCGTTGCTTGGCGTAATTGTAATCTCGCTGATACGATTCATCGACAAATCTTGCATCAAATGCGCATAAGTGTATGTCTCCGAAGGCTCATTGAGTTGCATTCGCTGATATGCCATGATTAGTAAAAGAATTATCAAAAACATTAATATCAGCAAAGTAAAGCTTCTCGAATGATGTTGATTCACTTGCTCACCTCATCTTCATCTATCTGTAAAACGCCGACATACGGCAAATTCCTGTATCGCTGGGCGTAATCCATACCATAGCCCACCACGAATTTATCGGGGATTTTAAAGCCGAGATATTCAATTTCAACGCCTTGCACTTTGCGGCGTTCGGGTTTGTCCAAAAGTGCGCAAAGTCTCACCGACGCGGGCGAAAATTCCTTCATATATCCCTGCAACCATCTTGCAGTATAGCCCATATCCACGATATCCTCAACAATAATAACATGCCGCCCTTTTATATCCAATTTGGACGGATAATCGAGTTTAATATCGCCTTCCGATCTCGCTTTATCGTCGTAACTGGAAACTTTTACGAATTCCAACTGAACGTCCAATTTAATTTCGCGTGCAAGGTCGGCAAGAAAAATAACCGCACCCTTGAGCGTACATACCAAAGTTACTTGATGACCCGCGTAGTCACGTGTAATTCCCGCCGCAAGTGCTTTCACCCGTGCTGAAATTTGTTCCGCGCTGATTAAAACGCTTACAGTTTCATTTCTTTTTTCGTTTTTCATTTAATCAATCCTCCCAAGCCCTGCGGCTTCAACTGCATTTTGTCCCGACGGGGTTAATATCCAGTCAATTATTTTTCGTGAGGGGTGGTCTTGCGGGATATCTGCGCGGATTACCGCGAAGTAATTTGTGGACAACGGGTACTCGCCGGAAAGAATTGTTTCACGTGAAGGAGAAACGCCGTTAAACGAGAGGAGTTTTAACCATTCAGAATATTCCCTCAGGAAAAAATACACGGTGTAGCCCAATGCAAAATCGTGCGGATGTGATTCCAGCCGCCAAGAATTACTGCCCGCTTCCCATAACATATCACTCATTCCGTCAAGTGCGTATTGTGAAAGGTCGTGGTGAATTGCCCTTCCATTCAATACAATATTATCCATCAGCGTTTGCGAGCCGGAATGTTGGTTACGGTTTAGAGGGATAATCTGTCCGTCATTGCCGCCGATTTCCGCCCAGTTTGTGATGCTTCTGTCGGTGTAAATTTGCAACACCTGCTGCGATGTTATTTCTGAAACGGGATTGTCAGGGGAGGTGATAAAAACAAGAGCTTCCGACGCAATCGGGGTGAATTCCAGTTCCACGCCAGCTTCTTCCGCCAAGCCAAGCACAAACTCCGACGGGTCGGGTACAAGAATCATGTCAACCTCGCCGTTAATCAGCAATTCATACGAAGGAATCGTGCGCGATGCCTGCCACGGGTTATAACTTCTTCTATCCCTAATGTTCTCTGCGCTTGGCGAATACATAGCCTGTATTATTTCGCGGAACAAGGGCATCGTTGAGGTTGAACCATCTATTATAGGGAAATTTGTTGTTGTAATGCCTATGGACTTGGCTTCTTCGGTGGGTTCGTATTGTATTTCCGCGCCTTCAAGAAATTGCAAACCGTTCACTACAGCGCGTGCATTGGTGTGAAAATCTTCCAGCGCTCCCGCGGGTGTGTGAAGCATTGCGGCAAAAAATGTACTGCGCCCTTCAACTTCTCGGTAATCGCGCCCGTCTTGACGGAAAATAAATAAAACTGTCTCGTAATCCACGCCATATTCCGGCCATTGCTGCGCAATTCGAGAATATTTTACAACAGTAAGTCCGTTGTCTGTTATGAAAACTTCATCGGGTTCATCGGGTTGAACCCAAGTTTGATGCCCGCTACTAAGAAACTCGTCACCAAAAAAACTCCATGTCCAATTACGCGGATGCTCGGAGAAATTTCCCACACTAAACATGACTGTTTCATTGTATTCGTCAGACCGGTACGATTCGTGATGCCACATTAACGGAAAATCCCGGTTTGCGTGGCTTATTATTTGAAAATTCCACGCAGGGAGGTTGGGTATGCTGAGTTTTACGCCAAGAATGCCGCTTTCAAAAATAATATGCGATTCATCCTCTTCCTGCGGCGGCTCGGGGGTTGCGGAGGTATACGGCAATATTTCCGGCGCGGGTTGGTTTTCTTCGGGTTCCGGTTCATGCCCAAGTTCCGAAACTTCTGTGTTTTCTTTGTTTTCAAGGGAATCGCTCTCTGCGTTATTTACACCGCAAGCTGCAAAAACCACGACCGCAAAACAAAACGCCGCGAGAAATATAAATTTTTTCATTAAACTTTCGCTCCTTCTTCCACGGAAACACAGATGATTTTTTCGTTTTTTTCTGCTTCGTATTTCGCGTTAACGCGATTTTTGCCGTCTAAAATCCAAAGAATTTCATTGCCATGTGCTATAAGTGGAATACTGTCACGTTGCGTTTTCGGAATTTTTTCGTCGGTAAAATAATCTTGTAATTTTTTTGTGAAGATTTTTCCTTCGGCGTTTCTAAATGAAATTTTATCGCCGGGTAAACGCGTTCGCAAATATATCAGCTTGGTAATTTTATCATATGAAAATATTTTAGTACAGTGCGATAATGCGCTTTTTGTGTTAAGAGTTTGTTCAGATATAAATGAAAGCAAAATTGTTTTTTCGATTTCGGGAAAGTAGTAGGAAGAATTGTCTTGCAGAAGGTAGTTGAATCCCGCGACTTGTTGCGTTTTTATTTGCGCGGTAAAAATTAATTTTTCATATTCTTTCGTAACGATGATGCCGGGCAAATGAACCTCGCGCCCCGTTTGCCCGTTCGCTAATTTCAAAACCGCCGTAATGTGCGTGTAGGTAATGTCGGTTATGTCTTTGCGTGTTTGTAAAAGGGCAACACGAATAACCCGCTGTGAAACAGCGGGGTGCAGACCCGTTAATTTTTTTATGTTCAAGGATAAATTTTTTGATTTCTCGGCGCAATTTTCAAAAACTTCCTGTGCGGATATCTCAAGAAAATCTTCATCTAAGCGCAATAAACTTGCGGTACGCGCAATAGTTTTTTTTGTGTTTGGGTTAACTTCGTTTTCAAGAGATGGTAAAATAATATTTCGTACTCTATTTCGCGTAAAATCATTGGAGAGATTGCTTGAATCAGTCAAATATTTAATTTTATGAGTACGCAGATATTCTTCAATTTTTAAACGCGGTACATTAATAAGCGGACGAATTACTGCGCCGTTCACCGGAGGAATTCCGCCAAGTCCTTTTATACCCGCGCCGCGGCAAAGGTTCATGATAACCGTCTCGGCGTTATCGTCCAGGTTATGCCCCACGGCGATATTTGAGGCGGCAAATTCACGGCGCGCCTGCTCTAAGAATTCATACCTTAAATTCCGTGCCGCTTCTTCAATTCCGATTTTATTTTTTTCCGCAAATGTTTTTACATCTGCGTGAAATATTTTTAAAGTAACGCCCCACTCATCACACAAATTACGCACAAATATTTCGTCCGAATCTGATTCATCCCCGCGCAAATTATGATTAATGTGGGCGGCAAAAATTTCATCAAGGTTCAATTCTTCCCGCAATTCAAGCAAAACACGCAACAAAGCGACGGAGTCTGCCCCGCCGCTTAAACCTACAATTACGCTATTGTCATGAGAAAGCATTTTATATTTTCGGAGTGTACTAAGCACAATTTCCCGCATTGGTCAATCTCCCTTGTTCCCCGTTTTACAAGCTGAACGGCATTTCAAAAGTCCACGGTTTATTTTTGCGCGGTTAATTTTCGATACATTCGCTCATCTTCAGCGGCTTTTTCATGTACCCCTATTTTTGAATATAATAATCTTCTGTTATTGTATGCCAAAGCGAAATCAGGGTTAAGTCCGATAGCTTTACTATAATCTACAAGTGCATTTTCGGTATCGTTTATGTCGTAATAAAGAAGTCCTCTGTTATTATATGCATAAGCATAATCGGGGTTGAGTTCGATAGCTTTATTGTAATCTGCAAGTGCATTTTCGGTATCGTTTATGTCGTAATAACGAAGTCCTCTGTTATTATATGCATAAGCGTAATCAGGCTTGAGTTCAATAAGTTTACTATAATCTGCAATTGCATTTTCGTTATCGTTCAATTTGCCATAAAGAAATCCTCTATAAAAATATGCCATTGCGTAATCGGGTTTGAGTTCGATAACTTTACTGTAATCAGCAATCGCATTTTCTGTATCATTCAAATTGTAATATAGTAATCCTCTGCTATTATAAGAATGCCAATTATTGGAGTTTAGTTCAATTGCCCTATCGAAATAACACAGAGCTTCATCGATTTTCACTTCTGCGTGAGTTCGATTTAATTTACCATTTCGTTTTAACGACTCGCAAATTATACTTGCTTTTAAAATGTAACCTCGATAATCATTACTATTTCCCGTTAAATACGAACCTATATAGCTCATTGCGTCGTCAAACTCATCAAGGCAGAATAAACACGTAGCATAGTGATATTTATAATGCGAATCTCGTTTTGTCTTTAAACCTTTGACAACCTCTAAATCTTTTTTTGCTTCTGCGTAATTGCTCAAATCGTACAGGGATATTAGTCCTCGCAAATAGTGGATATCGGCACGTAACTGCTCGCTTTCATTTGCAATCACCGCGGCTCTACCAAGATATATTATGGTATCAATAGGTTTATCTTGATGTCTTTTACATACTGCCAATGCATACAAGTCATCGCATGAAACGGATTCTATTTCCGCGTTTTCTTCAATTTCACGGTAAAACGTTTCAATACCTTTTTCTCCGCGCAAACGATTTAACTCTTTTTCGGTAAATTCTCTAACGCTATATTCGATAAACTCATATTTGGGGTCATTCGCAATTACACTTTTTTTTGCTTCCAACATTTCAGGGTCAAGTATTTTACTAAACAGCTTGTAGTAGTCGGCTTTTATCGGACGTTCAAGCTTTATATCCGATTCATCAATTGTAAGTATATGTTCGTTGTATTCAACATCAGGGTCGGAGTGTATTACGGTAATATCGGAAGGTTTTAAATCCGTGTCGCCGATTATCGTAACTAGCTTTGCTAAAACATCTGATTCCTTTTCGCTTTCGGATATTCGGGTAAGGGCGCAAAACACATCTGTTGGTTTTCCGCTTGGTTTAAATTCCGTAGACGCTTTTATATGCCTATACATCAACCTTGAACCATGGAAATTTTCATTGTTGTTTGCCGTTAATAAAATAACTGCATCCGGAATAACGGAACAGCAAATCTTGCTCATTATGGTGACACCGGCACGGGAATCAAAAAAAAGATAATCCGGATTAAACTGAGTTTTTATTTGATGCTTCAGCATTTCAAATATAAACAAGCCCTCATTATTTTCGCCCGCAAATAAATCAACCCAATCCAGTTTGGCAAGCTTATACCAATAATCGCCACCGTCAAGCCCTTTGCCCGCGCTCATTAGCTTAATATACCCAAACTTGGTATCCATACATGAATAAAAATAATCCACAATGGATTCGGGCGGCTTATCATGCAGGCATGTATGGATATAATCCACAGTCCCCTTTTTACTGTGGTTCAGTTCTTCCGGCTTTACTAATTTATGTATTATCCCAGGTGCTTCAAGGTCAACGTCAACTACACACACACTAAAATTACACTCCGCCAAACGCTTCGCAGTGTACGCCAACGCAAGCGAACGCCCAACCCCTCCTTTATAGGAGTAAAACGCCACTGTTTTCATGCTGCAATCGCCTCTGTATCATTTATTCTCATAGATGCATCTTGCATAAAGTATACAAAATTATTAGATTTGAGATTTTCTGCAATAAAACATAATTTTTCAAAAACATTCAAAACCTTGTATTTTTCGCGCGGATGGGCTTTTTTTAAACTATCCATTCCTTCACTTATTAGAACCCCAATATTATCAAAGTGTTTGCTTATATCACTTTCTATTACCTCAAGCACGTCCCTTTCTTCAGCTTTGGCTATGGCGTGTACGCGTTTGAAATTCTCGTCCAACTTTTTTATAAATTCCGGGTCACTTAAATATCGTTCCTGCATCTCCGTCACTCCTCAGCTACACATAAAAAACCATGTATAATTCCGCATTCACGTACACGCATAAAAAAATCCTCTTGAATGAGCTTGTAATATTTCTTCTGTATATCTTCACTTGCTTCGTATATTCCTGTTGCGTCATATTCATCCTTTTCAAGCGGAAAAGTTATCATATCTAAAAATGCATTATGAAGTTCTTTTTGTATTTCATTAATCAACGCTTCGGTAGCTTTCATAAGATTTTGATTCTTCTGCATAAAATAAAGATTACCAATATGCCCGCAAACAGAGATGTTCTTAACCTTTCTGTTGCGGATAAATATATCATAATCACCAGGTGATGGTGCAATGCTCCATGGATGATTATGAAACATGGATAACGACCCATAGTTGTAGTCGTATCCCTTAATTTTAATATCCAGCTCGCAACCCTCAACTTCATTTTCCGAACCGGACTCACATTCAGAAAAAAGCGTATCGTCTATAGTATTGACTGCATACGTTACTTCTTTGCCATGCTTTAACCCGTAATCCAGCGTTATCAACAAATACTTTGTAAATAAAAGCACTTCACCGTGCTCAATGAACCTTTCGATTTTTTGACAATTTTCAGCCAGTCTCCTTCGTGCATCATTTTCAGACGCAGAATACTCCATATTTCCCCACCCCATTTACATATCTCATCATTTGTGTGTATTTTTACATAAATTTATTCATAAATCAACAGCGATCGAACATCTCCGCCAAGAATTTTCTTCCCTTCAAGCCCTGCCAGCTCTATAAAGAAAACACTTGCCGCAACCGTGCCGCCCATTTCCGTAATTAAATCGACCGTTGCCTTAGCAGTACCGCCGGTGGCAAGCAAATCATCAACCAACACAAACCGCTTTCCGGGCGAAATGGAATCGCGGTGTACTTCAATTATCGCTGAGCCGTATTCAAGGCTGTACTCCTTCCTTACTGTTTCCGCAGGCAGTTTGCCTGCTTTTCGCACTGGAATAAAACCCTTGCCAAGCTTATATGCAAGGGGCATTCCGAAAATAAAACCGCGCGATTCCGGTCCCAAAACAGCGTCAAATTCCACATCGTTAAGCAACGCTGCCATTGAATCAATCGCCGCTTTCAGCACCTCCGGGTCTTTCAAAACCGTTGTGATATCCCTAAAAAGAATCCCCGGTATAGGAAAATCCGGCACTTCACGAATATTTTTTTTTAAATCCATAACGCACCTCGCATATATCTTTGCCAACTGGGTAAAATAACAAATAATTTTTACGAAAGGAGAAAACCAGCAATGATAAATTGTAGTGTAAAGGGTTGCAACTACAACGACCAAGACAACCACTGCACCCTCACCGACATCACAGTAGGCTGCTCTACCTCAACCCCGCACGAGTGTTGCGACACAGAATGCGACAGCTTTGAGTGTAGTTAGTAAAATGCGGTTCGTTTACAAAAATCGCGCTAATGCGCGATTTTTGTATGTCTTAAAAATATATTTACTTAGCATATTCAATTGCCCGTGTTTCACGAATTAAACTTACTTTGATTTGACCGGGGTACTCGAGTTCGCTTTCTATTTTCTTTGCGATGTCGCGTGCAAGGAGAGTGATTTCCGCATCGTTTACTACATCAGGGAAAACGACTATGCGCAGTTCGCGACCGGCCTGGATTGCGAAGGATTTTTCCACTCCGTCGAAAGCGTCGGCGATTGCTTCAAGGTTTTGTAAGCGTTTGATGTATGCTTCGAGCGTTTCGCGGCGTGCGCCGGGGCGTGAACCGGAAATTGCGTCCGCAATTTGAGTTATTACCGCGATTATATTTGTAGGTTCGACATCGCCATGATGAGCTTCAACGGCGTTTATGATTAAATCGGATTCTTTGTATTTTTTGCAAAGCGACGCGCCAATTGAAACATGGGAACCTTCCATGTCGTGGTCAACAGCCTTGCCTATGTCGTGCAGAAGCCCGGCTCGTTTTGCCAAAGTGACATCCGCGCCAAGCTCGCCCGCAACAAGCCCGCACAAATAAGCTACTTCTATTGAATGTTTTAAAACATTCTGCCCGTAGCTTGTACGGAATTTCATTTTGCCCAACAAGCGCGTTAATTCCGGATGAATTCCGTGAACGCCCGTTTCAAATGTTGCGGCTTCGCCTTCTTCTTTTATTTGAATTTCAACTTCGCGCTTGGCTTTTTCAACCATTTCTTCGATACGGGTCGGGTGAATTCTGCCGTCAAGTACAAGCTTATCCAATGCGAGCCTTGCTATTTCGCGGCGCATTGGGTCAAAGCCTGAAAGAATTACCGCTTCGGGTGTGTCGTCTATGATTAAATCAATGCCTGTCAACGACTCCAATGCGCGGATATTTCGTCCCTCGCGCCCGATTATGCGGCCTTTCATTTCATCGTTTGGCAGGTTTACCACCGAAACTGTTGTTTCAGCTATGTGGTCAACCGCACAACGTTGTACCGCGCTTGCTAAAATCTCTTGTGCTTTTTTATCTGCTTCTGTTTTTGCCTTTAACTCAATGTCACGCAGCATTTTTGCGGATTCAAACCGCGCTTCCTGCTGTATTTGTGCCAGTAATGCTTGTTTTGCTTCTTCTGCCGTCATGCCCGCAATGCGTTCCAGTTCTTTTTGGTGCCTTGCTTGAGCTTCCGCTATTAGTGCTTGTTGCTCCTCCAGTTTCTCTACTTTCAGCCTAACTTGCGTTTCTTTCTCGTCTTGCTTTTCAATCTTTCGGTCCAGTACTTCCTCTTTTTGCAGTAATCTTTTTTCTAAACGCTGCAACTCGTTTCTGCGCTCTTTCGCTTCCTTTTCAGCTTCGTTTTTGGTTTTGATGCTCTCTTCTTTTGCTTCTAAAAGCATCTCTTTGGCACGCGCTTCCGCGTTCCTTTTAGCCTCCTCAAGAAGATTTCCCGCTTGAACTTCCGCCGTTCCCAGCTTTGTCTCAGCTATTTTCTTCCTATAAACAACGCCTACGAAAAAACCCAGTATAGCAGTTACAGCGGCAACAACTATTACTATTGCCACGTACATGAAGCTACACCTCCAAATATATTAAGCCCCGAAGGACAGATTTAAAGATAATATCTTTTTTAAACGTGAGTGTCAAATTTTTCTAAGAATAATTCTTGCATTTTTTGCAAGGTTATATTAGACTACACGGAAATTTACATTATTAGGGAGGCTAATTAATGAAGAGAAATTTTTCACACGTGGGAATATTAATGCTTTTGGCATTCACATTCCTTTTTTTGATTGCGTCTTGCACCGGCGGAGCGGAAACCGGCGGAACACCGGACGACATTACGCACAACCTCAGAACGGAAAACGGGATTGAAGTAAATGACGTTGAGAGAGAAATACCCGAACCGGTTGGCGATGCGTATGTACCCGACGAAGTTGTTATCGGAGTTTTAGCACCGTTAACGGGCAGCGCGGCAAGATTCGGCGAAGCAGTGCGCGATGGTGTAATGCTTTACATCAACAACTATAACGCGCAAGGCGGTTTGCAAATTCGTCCGATTATTTTTGACGAACAAGGCGATATCGGGCAGGCGGTTATCGGATACAACAGCTTGGTAGACCAAGGAATCACTGCATTAATCGGAAGTGTTACCAGCGGCCCTACAATGGCTGTTGTGCCGGAAGCAAACGCGGACGGTATGCCGATGATTACAGCAACAAGCACGCACTTAAATGTAACCGTGGACGCGTCAACCGGAAATGTTTGGAACAATGTTTTCCGTTCATGCTTTATTGACCCGTTCCAAGGAACAAAAATGGCGGACTTCGCGCGTGAAGTAATCGGTGCGCAAACCGCGGCGATTCTTTACAGTAATGACATTGATTATTCAATCGGGCTAATGGAAGCTTTTGTTGCACGCGCAGGGCAAATCGGTTTAGAAATTGTTGCGACAGAAGTTTTCGCGGATGGAGCAATTGATTTTGTAGGTCAACTTACAAATATTTCTGCGGCAAACCCCGATGTGCTTTTCGTTCCCGCTTACGTTGAGCCCGTTGCATTAATCGGGCCGCAAAGCGCGCAAGTAGGTCTTGATACTGTTATTCTCGGTGCGGACGGTTGGGACGGTGCTCTTGATATCATGTCGGAAGGTCAACGCACAACATTGGACGGCTCGCTCCATTTGACAGGCTTCAGCATTGAAAATGAAGACCCGATGGTACAAGAATTTGTATCACGTTTCACGGCAGCGGTAGGAAACCCGCCGGATATGTTCTCTGCGCAAGCATACGATGCCGCAATGATTCTTATTGCCGCAATCGAACGCGCACTTGCAGACGGTCACGCGCCGAACACAGACGCGTTTAAAGCAGCGACAATCGCGCATATGGCGGCAACAAATTTAACCGCCGTAACGGGTCACATCACTTTTGACAGTTTAAATAATCCGCAAAAATCCGCGGTTATCATCGAATTCGTAGACGGCGAACCACGTTTGTGGGGAAGCTTCTAATATGCTTTTTCTTTCGCAACTCATAAATGGACTCCAGCTGGGGTCTATTTATGCGTTGGTCGCTTTGGGATATAACATGGTTTACGGCATTGTTAAGCTGTTAAACTTTGCCCACGGCGATATTATAATGGTGGGTGCGTATATTGCACTGTTTTCTCTGAATTACAACCACCACCCTGTTGTGGCGGCGTTGCTTACCGTAGGGGGTTGTACGCTTTTAGCAATCGTAATTGAAAAAACGGCGTACTCCCCCCTGCGCCTTGCTCCGCGCCTTTCGCTGTTAATAACGGCGATTGGCGTGAGCATTTTATTACAGAATCTTGCGCAGTTTTTCTTTGAAGCGCGCGGGCGGGCGTTCCCCGCAGACCGTTTGCTTCCGACAGGAACCGTTTCAATCGGCGACGCAACGGTTTCGTACACATCCTTGCTTACGATTGGGATTTCCGTTGCTTCAATGATTGTGCTTACTTTTATTGTTAACAAAACAAAACTGGGAAAGGCCATGCGTGCCGTTAGTGAGGACACGGGCGCGGCGCAATTAATGGGCGTAAATGTGAATGTGGTTATTACGTTTACGTTTGCCGTTGGCGCGGCGTTAGCGGGTGTTGGCGCGTTAATGTATGGCGTACGTTTTCCGCTTATAACACCAACAATCGGCGCGATGCTGGGGCTTAAAGCTTTTGTTGCCGCTGTGTTCGGCGGAATCGGCTCGATACCCGGCGCAATGATTGGCGGTTTTATGATTGGTCTTTTGGAAGTGCTTGTAATTCATATGGGGTATTCCGGCTGGGCTGACGGAGTTGTGTTTATGCTTCTTATAATCGTACTTCTTGTACGCCCAACGGGAATTATGGGGCGCAATTTGATGGAGAAGGTGTAAAAAATTGCAAAAGAAATTCGTAATTCCGGTTCCTGTTCGTTACGCCATTAACACGGTTTTAATTGCGTTTTTTTTGATTGCCGCAAACTCCATGATTCAAGGCGGTGGGCTTGGCAGAGCACAAACCGCGATTATTATTCAAATCGGATATTTTATTATTCTAGCGGTTTCTCTTAATATCATAACGGGATACTTGGGTCAGCTTCCGCTCGGACACGCGGGGTTTATGGCGGTTGGTGCTTATGCCGCCGCTATATTTTGGCGTTATCATTTTTTGCCGGATACTGCGAATATCATTGCGGGGCTTATTATCGCGGGCGTGGTTGCGGGTCTTTTCGGGCTTTTGATCGGAATTCCCGCGTTGCGTTTCAAAGGCGATTATCTTGCGATTATCACGCTGGGTTTCGGAGAAATTATTCGTGTTTTGATTGTCAATTTGGACTGGCTTACAAACGGTGCACGTGGCTTGCAAATGCCGCGTTCCGTGCGTTATTCTTCTTTTTTGGTTGTTTACATATGCGTTATTTTAACGTGCATTTTTATTCATGTGATAATGAAAAGCCGTCACGGGCGGGCTATACTTTCCATTCGCGATAACGAAATCGCCGCCGAAAGCTGCGGCGTTAACACGGTTTATTACAAGGTTGCGGCATTTGTTATTTCCGCGTTTTTGGCGGGAATTGCAGGCGCGCTTTATGCCGGAAATTTCGCGGTTTTAATTCCCTCGGAATTTGATTTTATGATGAGTATTAATATTTTAATGATAGTTGTTCTTGGCGGGCTTGGTTCTATGTTCGGGTCGGTTGTTGCGGCGGCGGTTTTGACGTATCTGCCGTTTTTGTTGGTACCCTTAGCAGAGTACCGCATGATTATTTTTTCGCTTATGCTTATTCTAATGATGATTTTCAAACCGTCGGGGCTGATGGGTTCGTATGATTTTTCTTTGAGCCGCATTTTAGAAAAAATAATTAATTTTGTTATCAGCAAAAAGGGAGGCAAAAACGATGCAAAAGTCTAATGTATTGGAATGCGTTGGGCTTGGCATTGATTTTGGCGGGCTGACGGCAGTTAACGATTTTAATATTGAAATAGGCACGACAGATATTTACGGGTTAATCGGGCCGAATGGCGCGGGAAAAACCACAGTTTTTAATTTGCTTACGAAAGTTTATAAACCAACACGCGGTTCGGTTTTTGTAAACGGAGTTGACACGAAAAATTTGAATACGGTGAAAGCAAACAAGCTCGGGCTTGCTCGGACATTTCAAAATATTCGGCTTTTTCAAAATATGACTGTTCAAGAAAACGTGATGGTCGGTTTGCATAATGAAATTGGGTATAACTTGGCGAGCGCGATTTTTCGTCTGCCGTCTTATTGGCGAGCCGAAAAGAAAGCAAAAGAACGCGTTTGCGATTTACTTTCAATTTTTGGTATGCAAGATATGATTGAGCATAAGGCGGGCAGTTTGCCATACGGTTCACAGCGGCGTTTGGAAATTGTACGCGCATTGGCAACCAGCCCAAAAATTTTATTACTGGACGAACCCGCCGCGGGAATGAATCCTGCTGAAACAGACGAACTTATGAAAAACATCCAGTTAATCAACGAGAAATTTAAAATCGCTGTTCTGCTTATTGAGCATGATATGAAACTTGTTATGGGGATTTGCGAAAAACTTGCCGTTTTAAATTACGGAATGTTAATCGCAAAGGGAACCCCCGCCGAAATTCAAAGCAACCCTGCCGTTATCGAAGCTTACTTGGGAGCGTAGAATATGCTTAAAGTTGAAAATATGAATGTGTATTACAGCAACATTCACGCCATAAAAGGTGTTAGTTTTCATGTAAACGAAGGCGAAATTGTTACATTAATCGGTGCTAACGGCGCGGGCAAAAGCACAATTCTTAAAACAATTTCGGGCTTGATGCATTCCAAAACAGGTTCGATTTCTTTTAACGGCGAAAATATTTTAAAAGTCGCGCCGCATAGAATTGTAAGGCGCGGGCTTGCACACGCACCCGAGGGTCGCAGAATTTTTCTGCAAATGTCTGTGCGTGAAAACTTGGAAATGGGAAATTACACACAATCCGCCGCGACAATGCGCGAACGAATGGAACAAATTTACGTGCATTTTCCGCGCTTAAAGGAACGCCACAAACAAGTCGCGGGAACGCTTTCCGGCGGCGAACAGCAAATGCTTGCAATCGGACGCGCCCTTATGTCGCGCCCGAAACTTCTTATGTTGGACGAACCTTCGATGGGTCTTGCACCGTTGTTGGTCGTTGAGATTTTCAAAATTGTGCGCGAATGCAACGAAGCGGGCGTTACCATTCTTCTTGTAGAGCAAAACGCAAACATGGCACTGTCCATCTCCGACAGGGCATATGTACTTGAAACCGGAAATATTGCGCTGGAAGGATCGGCGGAAGATTTAATTTCAAATGATGAAGTTAAGAAAGCTTATTTAGGAGCGTGATTTACAATGTTAATTTCAGAAATGATGACAAAAGATGTTGCCGTTGTTACGGAAAACGCTTCATTGAATGACGCGTTTCAAATTTTACATGACCGCCGTCATAAGGTGTTGCCCGTGGTGCGTGATAATAAGCTTGTCGGTTTACTTTCGGAAAAATTATTAGCAGAGGTACGCCCATCCAAAGCAACCACGCTTAGTGTATATGAAATAAACTATTTAATGACACGCACAAAAGTGAAAGAAGTAATGTTAAAACTTGAGGATGTTTTTTACACAAGCCCCGACGCGCTTGTTGAAGAGGCCGCGCTTGCAATGTATACGCACGATATCGGCTCGTTGCCCGTTGTAACAGACAACAAAACAGTAGTGGGAATTATCACGCAAACCGATATTTTTAAAGCATTCATACGATTAATGGGCGTTGACCACAAAGGAACCCGCCTTTCACTTGATATCCCCAACGACATGGGAACTGTCGCAAAAATCTCAAAAATCATGACCGACGCAAATATTAATATCAGCAATATTAGCAATTATGATAAAGGTAACGGCCGCCACGACATGGTTCTGCGAATAGACACCCAAAGTACGGACGAATTAATCACCACGCTGAAAGAAGCCGGGGTGATTGTATCGGATGTGCGTGTGTTTGAGTAAGCTCAGCTCCACTCACCCCATATATCCGGCTGATAACCAATCGTTGCTTTTTTCCCATTGCGGACAATGGGCGTTTTAAACATTCCCGGGTTTTCCAGCAGTCGTTCTTCCACATCGTTTTTATCTGCAAGATACTGAATGTACTGGCTTTCGTATTCTTTGGATTTTTCGTCAATCAAAGCAGCCGTTCCGCCGACGGCATTTTTTACGCTTTGATATTCGCCTTTGCTTAAACCATATTTGTTTATGTCAATTAATTGATATTTAATACGCCGTTCTTTGAAATATCGTTCGGCTTTTTTTGTGTCGAAGCATTTTGATTTTCCGAAAATTTGAATGTTCATGTGATTACGCCGCCTTCTTTTTAACACGCAGGGCAATCAAATTTTTTACGTCTTGTAAAATACTTTCGTTTTTCACCTCGAACGCCAGCGATGTCCCGCCGGTATGACCGATTGCGGTTTGTTTAAAAAGATTTTGCGTATACTCTGTACACTGAGATATAACCAATTCAGCTTCATTCATTTCAATTTGCCCTATTGATACTAACAGAAGTAAATATCCTTGCTTCGGGTAAAGAGTGCATAACGATTTCCCGCTTTTCTGATATTTTATATTCCAGCCTTTCCACATTCCGCCGTTCATAGCACAACCACTGTACGATAATTTCGGTTTAACCATGAATGTCTGCTGAATATGATTATTCAAATTATCCAATAAAGATGAATTAATAAAATCACTTACTTGGTCAAAGGACGGTTCATTCTCTTTGCCGAACAATTCGCTCCATTGCATATTTTTCATACCTTTCAATTTTACTTTTATTGTATCACACAAATGAGCGATATTTTGAAAAAAGTGATATAATACAGCAATATTACTCGAAAGGAGTTATTTCATGGTTAAGACTCTAAAAGGATTTATTTACGGTTTAATTTTTTCGTTGGTGATTTCCGGAACGTTGGTTGCGGCGGCTCCAGCGGTAAGGGAAGTTTTTTTCGGAGTTCATGTAGTTTTCAATGGTGTTCCTGTTGCTTTCGATGAGGATTCACAGCCGTTTATAATAAACGGAAGAACATTTCTTCCAGTGCGAACAATCGCAGAAATTACAGGGCTTGAAGTAGATTTTTTCGACGGCGTTGTAATGCTCACGTCTCCCGGCGCGCTCTCCGTACAGCCGCGCCGCTTTTCGCCGGGCATATGGCGAGAAAATATATTTGTAAGCGAATATCTTGGGCTTACGTTTACAAAGCCGAACAATTGGAATATCACCGCCGAGCCGCAAATGTACGATATGGCGGTAACAAGTCCGCTTGGAGCGTCTGTCCGTATTAAATACGAAAGAGTCACGCCAAATTATATTGAAGACATGATACGCGAATCCGAACAAACAGGAATGACTGTGACGCGGAATCTTTCTACTACTGCAATCGGCGGATACCATTGGAATTCATTCCAAACCGTAATGGAAATTCCGGATATAAGTTTAAACGTGTACGGACATTATTTCATAAGCATTGAATCCGGAATCGCAAGGGTGATAACAATAATTCGTCCTGATATCAGCGAATCGCTTGAAGAAATTTTAGAAATGTTCGGCGCGTGATGTTTATTTCTTTTTTCGCAAGGCAATACTCCCGATATAATTTATATTAGGAGGTGAGCGAATGAAAAATGTTTCTTGGCCGGAAGGCAGTATCTTCCGAAAGAAAGGATTTTTCATCGCACTGTATTCTTGTTTAGGGGTAGTAGCAATATTGGCAGTGGTTGTATCTCTTGCAAACAGGTCGCCGACAGAGGTATACGAGGAACCCTCTGTATACGTAGGCATGGACCAAGTTGACAGCTATTTAGACCAAATCGGAGAAGAAGCATGGTTTAAGCCGCGGCAGACACCGCCGCCACCGCCCGAGCCAACTCTGCCGCCAATGCCGCGCGAAACCCCGTCGCCGCCGGAACCGCCTGAGCCGCTCGAACCCGAGCCTGAACCCGTTCCTCAGCCTACACCGGTAGCCGAAACTTTTGAGCCATTCACGGAAAATTGTCGCCTGGAATGGCCGTTACACGGCGAAATAGTGATGCCGTTCAGCATAACGGCATTAATCTTCGACCCGACTATGGACCGTTTCAGCACAAATGACAATCTGCGGATTTCCGCAAATGAGGGCGACCCGGTTCGCGTGGGCGCGGACGGTCGCGTAGTATCAATCGGAACAGATTTCTGGCGCGGAAACTATGTAACAATCGACCACGGCAACGGATGGAAAACAACTCTTGGCCAACTTATGGAAAATGTACTTGTAAACGAAGGGGACATTGTACGCGCAGGGCAAATAATTGGCGGAACAGGTACTCCTTCAATTTCAGCAAGCAATAACGGAACCCATGTTCACCTGCACGTAACACACAACAATTTACCCGTGAACCCGTATGATTTATTGCAATCACAGTATGGTTATTAAAATCTTTTTTAAAGACTGTCTTGTAAAATAAATGCAAGACAGTCTTTTTTTATTGCTTCCCTGGAAAATTGTTATATAATGAAAGACAAGAAAAAAAGGAGGTAATAAATTTTGGGAATATGGGGAATTGTTTTTATTATTTCAATAATCATATTAGTGGTGGGTGTTGCCATATATTTTTTAAATAGCTGGGCAGGAAAAAAACAGGCACAGCAAAATGAAATGGTTGCACAGCACAAGCAAACCGTTTCAATTTATGTAATCGACAAAAAGAAGGATAAAATCACCAGTGCCAATCTGCCTAAGGCGATGACGGAGCAAATGCCGCGTCTTGGGCGCATGTTTAAAATGCCGCTTGTAAAAGTAAAAATAGGCCCGCAAATTATGACCATGATATGCGAAGAAGCAACATTTAAGGCTTTGCCCGTTAAAAAAACGGTAACAGTAGAAATTGCCGGTGCGTACATTGTTGGTATGAAAGGCATGAAAACAAAAATGGAACTGGCGGAGCAAAGAAAATCTCGTCGTAAAAACACTGACGAAGACGTTCCCTTAAAATGGCATGAAAAATTACGCGCAAAAATCGGAAGGTAGGAGAAGAATTCATGAGCTACAAAGCAGTATACGAGCAATGGCTTGTCGACCCTATTATCGACAATGTAACCAAGTCAGAGCTTAAAGGAATCTCAGACAATGAAAAGGAAATTGAAGACAGATTTTACAGAGAGCTTGAATTCGGCACGGGCGGGCTTCGCGGTGTACTAGGCGCGGGAACTAATCGGCTGAATATTTATACAATTCGCAAGGCAACACAAGGGCTTGCGAATTATATCTTAAATAGCGACGCATACAAACCGGGCATTGCTGTTGCAATCGCGCATGACAGCCGCAGAATGTCTCCGGAATTTTCTACGGAGGCCGCGCTTGTACTTAACGCGAACGGCATAAAAACATACACCTTTGACAGTTTGCGCCCTACACCGCTTCTTTCATTTGCTGTGCGGTACTTGGGTTGCGTTGCCGGAATTGTAATAACAGCAAGCCACAATCCTCCGGAATACAACGGCTACAAGGTCTACTGGTCAGACGGTGGGCAATGCCCCTACCCTCGCGACGAGGAAATTATCGCGGAAGTATTAAAAGTCACAAGCTTTGAAATGGTAAAAACAATGCCGCAAATTGAAGCAACCGGGAAAGGTCTTTTCAATATCGCGCCGCCCGAGGTTGACGACGCTTTTATCAGCAACGTGAAAGCGCAGAGCCTCCACCCCGAAATTATTTCGGAATCGGATATAAAAATTGTGTATACTCCGCTGCACGGTGCAGGAAATGTCGGCGTTCAGCGTACATTGCGTGAAATGGGCTTTAAAAATGTTTTTGTTGTGAAAGAGCAAGAAGAAGCCGACGGAAATTTCCCAACGGTTTCTTATCCGAACCCGGAAGACAAAGCGGCATACACACTCGCTCTGAAACTTGCGCGCGAAAAAAACGCCGACATAATCATAGCCACAGATCCGGACTGCGACCGCGTTGGCGCTGCCGTAAAGTTCGGCGACGATTATCAATTTTTAACCGGCAACCAAACAGGCGTTCTGCTTACGGAATACATTGTTTCACAAATGGCACAGTGTGGCAAACTTCCCAAAAACGGCACGATTATTTCTACGATAGTGTCAACAAATATGGCTCGCGCTATTTCCGAAGCAAACGGACTAACCTACATGGAAGTCCTTACGGGTTTCAAATATATCGGCGAAAAAATTAAGGAATTTGAAGATACGGGAAGCCACACATATATTTTTGGTTTCGAGGAAAGCTTCGGCTATTTAGCGGGAACATACGCCCGCGACAAAGATGCGGTAGTTGCAAGCCTTCTCATTTGCGAAGCGGCGGCATTTTACCGCAAGCAAGGGCTTACACTCTACGACACGTTGTTTAATCTATACGAGAAGTACGGAATCTTCCGCGAACGCGTGGAGTCCATTAGGTTAAAGAAAACAGGCATTAAAGGATTAAACGACATCAAACGCGTTATGGCGGCACTTCGCGCAACCCCGCCGGAAAAACTCGCCGGTTCAAACGTAACTGAAGCCCGCGATTACAAAAACCGCACAATCAAAAATATCACAACAGGCGAAGTTACAGCCGCAACCCTCCCCGTTTCCGAAGTTCTTTACTACTCTACCGCAGACGGTTCGTGGGCGTGTGTTCGCCCCTCCGGCACAGAGCCGATAATTAAACTCTACTTCGGCGCGAAACTTCCCACAGGCTCAACCGAACAAGAAATTACCGCAAAATTAGAAGCTATTACTGCTGATTTAAAAGCAATCGTTGAAAAGGTTTTGGATTAATGCTTTTGACAAAAGGGGCTGTTGCAATATTGCAATGCTCCTTTTTTGAACGGAATTTCAAAGATTTATCCGCCATCTTATATGTACAAAAAAGAGCCGGAAAAACTCCGGCTCTTTTCGTTATTTGTTAAGATTATCCGAGGATAACAGTACCTGATTGGAATTCGATGGGTACACCGAAGATTCCGGCAAGGAAACGAGCGGGTACATAGCTACGACCTTCGATAACTACGGGTCTGATATTACCTGCAAGTTGACCTTGACCTGCGCCTGTTGCAATGTCAACGGCATTACCGTTTACGGTTGCGCTGGGGCTATCAAGTGTAAGAACTACTGTTTGTGAATTACCGTGGGTGTCAATACCTGTGAAGGTAGCAGTTCTTGCTGCTTCGTTCCAATCAACGGTTGCGCCAACGAAGTCTGCGAATACGCGCGGGTTCATCATGGATGAAACTACGCCCGGTGCAACTGTTGGGAACTCAACTGCTTGGATAGAAACTCCGTCCACTTCAACCATTGTTGCTCTTGTGAATGCGCGGCGTCCAACTGAGGGACCAGGAGTTGTTGGTTCAGTAGAACCCGGAGCACCGGGATGAATTACTGCCAAACCTTTTACTTGAAGAACTTCTGCGTTGTACGGCATTCTGTCGAATCTACCGTGTCTTACTTCAAACGGAAGTTCATCGCCATAATCATTAATTTCACCGGCAACAACTGTTCTGCGTGTACCGCTTATGCTACCATACCTGAAGTCTGTGTCGCCTAAGATAAGATGGCTGTTTCTGGAGATTTCCGGACCGTATACTACAACGTGCCATTCGATACCCGGAACTGTGGGTCCTGCTAGGTGTACTTCTTCAATTTCGAAGCTACCCGCGGTGCCTTGAGAGGTATTTCTAACTTCAAAGCCCAGTTGGTTACCGGGAAGTTTTCTAAGCTCGAAACCGCTATCTGCGGTATTTACTACGGGATCGCTTAACCAAAGTTCCATTTCACCTACGGGAATGCTGATTTCTCTGCCGCCTTGAACAGCTTGCAAGCGGAAACGGATTTGGTCACCGAATTCGAGTTCACCTGCTTCAGCTTCACTTATAGAGAAGGGAGCAACAGGGGTTAATGCAAGTACGTCGAATTGGTTACGTTCAATTTCAACAGCGGGGTCTTGCTCTATTTTGATGGGGTCGTATACGTTTGCTACTGCTGCTGTGCCAATGTGAACGCCATTGCGGTATACACGGATACCGATTTCGTCGCCGTATTTTACTTCGTGCCCTGCTTCAACGCTCAGAACAAAGCGAACGTCTAAATGGCGAAGACGTGATTGTAAGTCGGGAGCCCATGTTCTTGGGAAGAATTCAACAGAGCCGTCATCTTCAAATGAACCAACGGATGAAACGAATTCACGCTCATGTCCGAGAACAGAGAATCCGCCCCAGTTAAACAAGTTGCTAATATCACCTTCACGTCCGCCGCGGAATTGTGCATCAACAATGCGAACACCTTCTGTTTCGGGTACAAGTTCAAAACGGTCTGCACTGCGGAACAATGAACCGTGTACAACTTCTGCAATTCTAAGACTGTAGTTGGAACCGTTCATCCAGCGGTTGTTATGATTTCTGCCGAACAGTAATCCGCCTGTTGTTAATCCGGAAGCAATATCAGGAGCTCTGAGAATGGTATTTGCAGTAGCGGGTTCAAACGGAACTTCACTTGTCCATTCGCCGGAGCGTACTGTTTGCATATTTTCCGGACCGGATATTGCTACATCACCTTCAAAGTCGAAGGAAGCTACTACAAGACCGCGCTCTCTCCAATGCTGTGCGCCTTCGGCGTGTTGTGTCCACGGAGAACCTGCAACGTCACCTCGGAAGTATCTGTGACCGGGTTCGTTATTGGGGATATTAAGATGTCTTGGTCTTCCGATTCCCCATCTGTTCATTCCGAATGCGTGGTCACCGGCAAACCATTCTTCCGGGCCGGTAGCACCGGAAGGACGATGTCCGCCGGGACCTCCAACATATACGTCTATTGCAACATTACCTGTGGTTGCCGCTCCCCTTACAGGAATAAGGTTCATACCGTGAATGGTAATTTCGGCAGGAGTTGATCTTGCTGCAAATCTGGTGTCTCTTGCGGGTGTGGTAATTTCGAGGATAATTTCATTTCTGCCTGAATGTTCATTAATAAAATTATCTCTGACGTTAACTTCATATTCACCGTCGTTATTGTTTGCGTTGCTGGGATACGGGAATGCGGTATTACCATGAACACGAACACGACCCGGGGTTATTCCCCATAAACCATGAACATCGGGGTCACCTACTTCGCCCCAACCAGCATCCCATCTGAAACCTCTTGGTGCAATCAAGCGGACATAGCTCATTTGGTTCGTTGTTCCGGGATCACGAGAAAGCATTCCGCCAACTCTGTCTTCTTGGATTTTGATTCCGGAGAGAACTGCGTTAGCAGCCATTGGAACTACGCTTACGGAGCTAATGTTAACACCATTATGCCAACGAACGTTAAGTCTTTCTTCTCTTAACAAATCGGTTGAACGTGTTCTGACTGCTCCACCACCTTCTTGAAGCGCGATGGACATTGTAGCTTCGTCACTTGCAGCACGGATACCGCGAATGGTTACGTGAATCCAACCATCCATCGGAGGGAAAGCTGTACTGTCGCTTCCGCCAAGTAGAACAAGTGAAAGTTGACGAAGAAATACGTTATGAGGTGCAGGGTGGTCACGATTATCGTTGATAGGAGCACCTGCCCAGTCCCAACCATTTGCGCCGGGTCTGTTGTACATTACACTGCTCGTTGTTCCCGGCGGTGTTTGCGGGTATTGCCTGTCTGTTGCTACGATATTGTTCAATCTAGCCAAAACTGCAGCGTACTCAGTTCCGGATGTTGCGCCACGAACTTCAAAGTCAGGACCCGGAGTAAAGGTAATTGCCGGACCGGATACCATATGCTCACTACCCCATCTAATGTGCGGATACGGTATACCTGTACCGGAAGTACCTATAAACTTAGGGTCTTCCGAGTTTATATCGGAATTGGCGGGAGTAGCGGTCCATGATACCGTATTTCCGATTCCGCCCCTGCCCCAAGGCATTACAAAACCAACAGTACCGTTGGCACCGCCCTCAAGGGTGAACTCAAGAACTGCCATAGTGGTGTCTGTAAGAGCCAATCTTGAAAGTGCATTTGCGTCAATACGGAACGTGTATTCCGCTAAAGCGTCTTCGGGGGCATTCAACTGGTCAATAATTCTACCTATACGCGCTCCGAACAAGTTCATGGGCAGTAAGGACATAACCATTACTACTGCCAAGAGTAAAGCTAATTTCTTTTTCATAATTTCTCCTTCCCGGTTTTTGAAAATTGCGTAAAACCGTTACGCTTATATTTTTCGCTTCTTTCGCGCCGCTTCCGTCGCGCTTTTTGTGTGGCGCAGGTCATTAGTAAGGAAGCGATGCGCCATTTGGGCTGTTGCCCGGTTTAAACTTTGCTTTTTTAGGGCTAAAGCCCGTGGGTGAAACGACGGTACTTTGGCTTCATTCTGCCGTTTTCCGCAAAAACCGATACCTCCTTTCTTATATGTGGCAACTTTTTCCCAGTTACCTGTTAATGAGAATATAGCACTTCAGAAAAACGCGGTCAATGCAAAAGACAAATGTGTAAAGAAACTGTAACCAAAACCACAAAACTCTAAACACAAAAACACGCTTCTCCGAAAAGCCGCAAGGGAGTTTACCACGCCGCACTTGAGCAATTCAACCTATTTTGGTGAATTGTAACAAAGCTGTAACATTTTACTTCGCTTGCGCATATTTTCTCTGCTTCGTTATTATTTGAATCAGGAAGATTTTTTATCCTTCTTGTTTTTCTATGTAATGAAATTGTAATAAAAGTCCCTCAAAAAATATTTTTGTGTTACAATTCATTTAGGATACTTATTAGAAATCCGTTCAGGAGGGAACAAATGAAAAAATTTTTTGTAATTTTTTTTACTGTTTTAATTTTCGCAACACCCGCCGTGTCGGCAAGAATTGCAGACGGGGAAGAATTTTTGCCAATTTGTCAAACCGCAGAGACACACGGCTGGGAAATTGAATGGCACCGCACACCAAGTACATTGTCCTTAACCCCGCCGGACAGTACCGAAAATATTTTATTGTGCGTAGAACTTAACGGAGGAGTTATTCTTAACGGCAGAATTTATTTTCCCGCCGCGACATTAAACAGAATATTTATCGGCATTATTCCCGAGGAGATTCCGGAGGAAATTCAAGAGGATGATACTCCCGCTGAGACAGGCATTCACGGAAAGCTTACCCGTGTAAGATACGGCGAAAACACAGCATATATTTTCGGTTCGATGCACGCGGGGCGGGCAGATTGGTTTCCGCTTCACCCGATTGCGGAAGACGCAATGTCACGCGCGGATATTTTCGCATTCGAGATTGACAATACAACCGATTTGTCCGAAAGGGTTCTGAAGGAAATTCACGCATTAATGACAATCCCCGATGGGGAAACACTCAGACGTATTCTGCCTGATGATATACTCAGAGAATTTGATAGAAACCTTCAAACCTATGAACACCTGGGAATAACATACCGTTTAATTAGACATTTAACACCAGCCGCGCTGCTTCACGAGATAAGTTATCTGGTGCTGGAGACTCTTGGTGTGGAGCGTAAATTTTCGGTGGATGATTATATAGAAAATTACGCGAAAACAAACAAACGCCCGATTATTGGGCTAACCTCTGTTCTTCAGCAATATAAAAATGTTTTTGATATACCTCTTGATATTCAAGTATACGCACTTGAGGATTTCCCGGATTTTGAAACATGGTTGGAATTTTTAGACGACGAAGAATATATTGAAACATACGAAACCCAAGATATTGAAGCCATGCGCGCTGTGTACGCTTTCGACAGCCCCGATGATTTGCAACTCAACCCATATGTGGAGCTTATAAACGACCGCCATCTTAATGTGCGAAATTTACATTTTTCAAATGAAATAGCTCGTTTGCTTCGAGAAACCAAAGAGCCGACTACTTTTTTTGTAACGATGGGCATATGGCATATTCTTGGCGGCGAAGGCGGCGGACAAATTCTTATTCGTCTTGAAAATGAGGGTTTTGAAGTGACCCCGCTGTGGAGTTAGTATATGAAACTTGAAAATTATCATGCACAGCAAGAAATGCAAAATATAATAAAACTGCGGGAGATGTTAAAAACTCTTCCGCAATTCGCGGTTGGATATTTTCGCAGTTTGGGCGACCAAACCGCCGCATTGACGCGACTTGCCTACGCCTACGATTTGCGGATTTTTTTTAAGTTTCTTGCGGAAGAAATTTTCGATAATACTTCCGTATGTTCCATATCAACCGATGATATGCGCAGAGTTGAATCCGACCATATCGAAGAATTTATGGAATATCTTTCGTATTACGTTCCCGCCGAAAACCCGGACGCGCCCCATACAAATACATCTTTGGGGAAGTCGCGCAAACTTGCGGCGGTGCGCGGTCTTTTTAAGTACTTATATAGGAAGAAACTCATTCCCGCCAATCCCGCAGAACTTGTTGCGTTCCCGAAAATAAACGAAAAAGCCATAACAACTCTTGAGGTGAACGAAATCGCAAAGCTTCTTGATGAAGTTGACAGCGGCGAAAATTTGACAGAGCGTCAAAAAATTTTTCACGAGCGCACAAAAATTCGTGACGCGGCAATAATCACGTTACTTCTTGGCACGGGAATGCGCGTTTCGGAATGCGTCGGGCTGGACATACGCGACATAGATTTTGAAGTGAACGGTCTTCGCGTAACACGAAAAGGCGGCGATGAAATGATTCTTTATTTCGGAGACGAAGTTGAAGCTGCGCTTTGCGCGCACTTGGAAATCCGCGAAGATTCCGATCCGATTGAAGGTCACGAAAACGCGTTGTTTCTCTCTTTACAAAACCGCCGCATCACCGACCGCGCCGTTCAAAAAATGGTAAAAAAATATGCATCATTAATTACTCAATTGAAAAATATTTCACCCCATAAATTACGAAGCACCTTTGGCACACAGCTTTACGCCGAAACGGGCGACATTTATCTTGTTGCAAACGTGCTTGGTCACGCCGATGTTAACACCACCCGAAAGCATTATGCGAAGATGGACGACACCTATCGCCGCAAAGCCGCAAACGCAGTACGCTTGCGTGAATAAACCATTTGTGCTAGTATTTTGAAAAATTTGATAAAGATAAGTTGCTGGAAGGAGTGCCTGCATTGGAACAATTCACTTTTGTAAAACGCGGTTACGACCCCGAAGAGGTTGACAGATATATCTCGACTCTTGAACAAGTTATAAAGAGTTACAAAGAAAAAGACAACGCCATTAAAAACGCGATAATAAGCGCGCAGGTGGCAGCAGACAACATGATTAAAAACGCAAAAGCCCAAGCCAATGAGTATAAATCACAAATAGCCAAAGAACTTGACAAAGTAGGCGTAGAAGTTGAGCGCCAGCGTATGCAAGTTCAAGCCTTTCAAGACGTGTATGAGGGGCTTATCCGCAAATACCTTACCGAAATCGACAAACAAGAAATTTCCGAAATCTACGCCCGCCTTGAAGACGTGGAAAGGCTAATAGAACGTCTAAAAGAAGCAGATATCATGCCCGCACCCACACCCGAAGGAATGCCTGCGTCAAACACCGGTTATGGGCCGCCTCCGCCACGCGAAGCACCGCCTCCGGGATTTCCTCCGCTTCCGCCCGCGCCAATTAGCAACCCGGGCCTTATTAATTAGAAAACAATTTAACTATGATAAAAAAAGATTGACCCTGCCGGATAAACTCGGCAGAATCAATCTTTTTATTTTCTCAAAAATCAAAGGGGTGAAAAAATAAAAAATCAACCAAAAATTAAAAAATAAATTACAGCAAACATTTCGCGCATATAATTTGCCGCAAAGCTGTGCCGTGGTGTGGGTGCGCCTATGGAGTTTGCGTCAATGCCAAGACTTCGTGCCTGCCAAGCGGCGCGGAAAACATGAAAATCATTTGTGATAACGACGGCACGAAAACCGCCGGGGAAATAATCCGTTAAAATTTCATTTGAGAATAAAAGATTTTCGTAAGTGGATGTTGATTTATCTTCTTGTAAAATTCTGTCCGGCGAAATTCCTTGCGCCACAAGATAACGCGACATTGCTTCCGCCTCTGTGATGTTGCGTCCTGCGCCAAGCCCGCCACTTACAACCGCAACGGCGTTGCGGTTTTCATTTAAGTATGTAACGGCAGTGTCCAAGCGCAAAGCAAGATGCGAACCTACTTCATCGCCGTTAAGCCCCGCACCTAACACAATTACGGCGTTTTCGGTGTAGTCGGCATTGTTGCTTTTTCCGTAAATCATAAGAAATACCACGAAAAAAACAGGCACTGCGCAAGCCGCCCATAACACGATATGAATTTTTCGTGGTATTTTCCCCAGAAAAATACCATACACCACCAGCACAGCCGCGGCAATCCCAAGCATTATGTGTCCGAAATGTATATTCGTTACAAATAAAAGCGCAACAAAATTTATTAATGCAATTGTTCCGAAAGATATAAAAATAATTTTTAATGCCTTCATGACGCACTTCCCCCTCTTATGGCTAAAAAACTTAGAGTTATCTTCCTTCCGCAATTAAATGGTCGACCTTCTTCCATTATAAACGGGATAAATTGTGCTGTGTTGAAAGAATACCATTTAACTTTAACTCGCAAAATGGCAACAATTATCCCATAAAAAACGCAAGTATTCGTTGCCAAAGGCTTAATTTATGTTCGGGTTGCGGGGGCATGTGCAGGGTGTAGCGGTTGTTTTCGTATTTATGAAGCAGTTGATGGCGCATAAGAATCCAGTAGAAAGCTTCTTTAACTCGGAAGGGCTCAAGGGGACCATCAACGAAACCTTTTTCGATTGTCTCATTGGTTTCAGGGTCTGAAATTTGTTCGATGGTGGGTTTTTTTCCTAAGCTTGAAACGGCAAAACAATTAACGGCTTTAAAGCAACCTAGTGCATTATTTAAAATGCTTTCTTCGCCAAGGTACGAGAGAAGTTCGCGCACTTCTTGGTTTAAGCCCTTCATACTGCGCATATTTACCGCGCCTTGATGCATTTCGTCCGTAAAAATATGCTGAATACGGTTTTCCGGTTTGTTGCCGAAAAATTCTAAATTAACGAAGCTTAAAAGGTCGGACTTGGACAAAACCAACGCCATCGGAATGTTGCTTTTTTCGCGGTCAAAACCAAGAAAATAATTGTAAAGCGTATTGAAAATTTGTTGGTTAGAGTTTTCTTCGGGAATGGCTTCGATAAGTGACGCATCGGTTACGCGGAATAGGTCTGAAAGTTTTGTGAAATTCGTCGGGTCTGCAAGGAAAATTAAGCCGCTTGAATCCTTAATGTTAAATCCGTGCTGCCGAATACCTGTGTCATCGCGCAAGTCCTCGCCTGCGATGTCGTAAAAAATGACATCAATTGAGTTCTCTTCCATTGCGCCGTCTTCGTTTTTATAACGATACCAAAAATTAAACGCGTAAGGCGGAATCTTTCTGCGTTTGGTCGAGCTGATAAGTTCGTGGTTTTTTAATAATGGCTTTTGGTAATTTTCGTAAAATGTTTCTCGCACCTGCTTGTCGCCGATAAATGTCAACTTCGACGCGAAATCCATATTATTTTCAAGTTCGGAAATAAGTACTGTAAGAAAAACAGATTTACCGACACGGGCATCGCCAAGAATTGAAATAAGCAAAGTTTCACGAACGCCATAACCGATTGGCAAGTCGTTGTGACAGTTGGGACAAAGTCGTTGCTCGCAAATTATTTTTTTACCCTCTGGAAGAGTGTATGTTACACGTTGAGCAAACCCGTATTTTTCTAATTCGTTTTTTTCCACAGAAACCGCGTTATTTCCTTCAACTTCTATTGATAATGGCTGTGTTGCGTTTTTTGTTGCTTCCCTTTCGCTTATTTGCAGAACTTCAACTTGATAGTCGAATAATTTTTCATCAAGAAGCATGTTTTCGTTCTTTTTACTCTTGGTGGCGGAAACAGGCGCGGGCAGACGAAAATCCGCTTCATTCGGATGGAAGCGGTGACAACAAAACGGACAAATAACAGGTTTTACTTTCATTTATGTGTGCCTCCGGTAAGGTTAAACAGGTGGGAGTAATTTTCATCAAGAATAAATTTTACAGCTTGTTCTTTTTTAATATAGAACCCGCACGCGCCGGCGCAAGAGAGCGTATCCAGAGGATATTCGCCGACCTTGCGCCCTTGTTCGTAAATTGCGTATTTTAAAATTTGTGTGACAAGTTGCATTTGAGAAGAATCATCCGCCATAACGCGAATGGTTGCCAACTGAAATTGACTAAGAGGAAGAGGTTTGAGCTTTACGGTTGTTTTTAAAGAAACTTTTTTGAATAACCAATCGGTTTCATATACGGGTTTGCAAATTGTAATGCCCTTGTCGTCATTAAAATACGCAGGCACGGCAATGAATTTGCTTTTTTTCTGAATATTTTTCGAGAACTTCGCCGAAAGTTCACGCGTAACAACCTCGTGCGGATGATTTTCATTTAACAATGTTTCAATGCCGGGAACTTCCGTTTCGTCGTCTGTCCACTCGAAGATAAAAAGCAGTTTAATAGTGCGGTTTTGCGGCCATTCCCATGTTAAAACAGCATTGTTTTTATCGTCCATACTCCGTTCGAAACGCCGCAAATTCAAGGACGCGTCGGAGTTTTCTATTATCGTGTAGTTTGTTATCTTAGGCATTTTTACTCACATCATAATAAAGTTCGTCTAAACTAAACGCGCCCGAGTGGTACAAAACCGCCAAGCGGTTTACTGCGCTTCCGCTTTGCAATGCTTCTATTTCAGGTGCGAAAACATTCATACGCCCAAGCCCCCGTGCTTCGTATTGTTTTTTCACTTCGTAAGCGGCGTTTGCCTCCGGCATAAATAAATTTGCCTCTGTATAAAGTTTTGCGTATCCCGTTTTCAGCCGAATGCCGAAGTGAACGTGTTGTAACAGCCATTCGCTTAACGCGGCGGAAATATCTTCGCTGCCGGTAAGTTCCCGCAACAGAACATTTATGGGTTCCGTAAACTGCGGCGCGGGCAAAATATTTATTTCTATGAAATTTGATAGTCGTTTTGTAAAACCGGAAAATTCATTATTAAACAAAGCTTCCGTCATTTCTATTGACAATTTTTCAATTTCTCCGCTGTTTGTCTTGGCGTACTTTTTAAATTTTTTTCGGAAATAATCCGCGGCGTTTTGATTTTTGTTTTCAGTGAACGCCCGAAATGTTTCGTTAAGACGATGAATTTGATTTTCTTGCGCCAAAACAATGGCGTCAACTTCACTGATGTATTTTTTTATTTTTTTCAAATATCGTTCGATTAAACGCAACCTGTGTTTTAAAACATTAATTTTTTCTTTAATAAATTGCAAATTAATTTGTTTTTTCAAAAACTCCGACGCAAGTACATACGGAAATAAATTTTGATTCTGTAACGGCGAAAGTCTGCGCGTTGCGGATTCGGGGCTACCCTTTGAAAAATCGGGTTTTTTTTCAAGCCATGCGTTTAATTTTTCTTCTGCGTCACATAAATCGTTTTGCGATTTTTCTATAGCATCGGAAATGGCTTTTTTGTAAAATCCTTCTACTTGACGCGAAAGTTCATACAAGTTTGTAATTCCCGGGGAAAATTTATCATCATCGCTTGCGATTTCTTCGTAATCGTCCGCAATCTGTGCAAGCCTTTGCCCGAACAAGCGCGTAATCCACGCGCCGCGTGATAGCGGGTTGCTCAAATTAAATTCAGGAATCGCCAAACCGTACAAATAATCCATGCTTTTCGTCGGTCTTTTTTGCGGGAAAACGGGTTCGGGCACAGGTTCCGGCTCGTTCGGTTCATTTGGGCAATACGTCAAAATTTCTGCCATGATTAAAGCCTTTAACGCGTCTTGCGGAACAGATAAAACCAAACTTCCCGCCGTTAAAAAATCTCCGTTTCGCGCCGCACAGTTTTCCAGAAAAAAGAACTCGCTATATCGGGACGCGTCCGCTTCGGCTATATATAAACCGGGCGAACAATCTTTAAAAAGCGTAAGCAACGCGGCAGTTTGCGCAGATTTACTCAGATGTTCGAAGGTATTTATGCTTGACAGGTTCGACAATAAATAAATTCGCTGATGTTCCCCGCAAAGTTTTTGAAGCATTTGCAAAACATTTTTTCTGCAAAACGTGTGCGAAAGTAAATTGGCATCATCTAGCAAACAGTAAATATCAACCAAAACACCCGCCGGATACAATGCCGAAAAATATTTTTCCGCCGAAACAATCAATTTCGGCAAAGCAAGCGCGGTTTCATCCGCATAAACAAAAAAATTTGCGCGAATAATATCCGATTTTCCAACCCCGTTTGTTAAAAATTCCCGCCAACAGCGGCTTGCTTCTGTTCGGATAAATTCATCATCGAAATTGGCGGAAACTTTTATAAACTCCGCACCGTTAACATAAGTTCCTATCGCGTCCGTAAGCGACGCGGCAAAATCATTGCAATTTCCCAATGTGAAAAAAACAACAGGGTTGCTTATGATTCCTTTCATGCCAAAACTTCTTTCTCCCGTGTGAAAACTTCAATCATTGTTCGGTAGAAAATTCTTTTTAAAATACCGTCACGCTCGTCGTTGAATGTTTTTTCCAGCAATTCGAGTTTATTTGTGTAGCTTTCGATGTAACCGTCGATTATTTTGCCGAGTTGTTCAAACTGCGCGTCGGTTAAATCATTTTCCTCTTCCTGTGCGCGTTTTTGAAGATGCGCGGAAACATTTTCGTCTAAATTCATATATGCCTTGAAAACATCGTAATCTACAAATTGCTCAGCAAGATTTTGCATCGTGTGCAATATATGCGATTCACCGTCTATCGTGTAGCGGTAAGTCTTGCGGTTTTTTGAAATTACGCCCATGTATAAAAGTTGCGCAAAATGGCTGTATTTTATTTCGCTTAAATCAATTCTGGAAAGCTCTTCGCGCAAAGCCGCCACATATTCACGAGTTTTCACCTCGTTTGCAACGTGTTCGCAAAGACGCGGCATATAAATAAACACACCTTTTGCGTATTCGATATCCGGCGTATCGCTTTCGGTTAAATATTCCGTGTCGAAAAGCGGTTTATAATACTTTTCACGCGCTGAATCCGCCAAAAATTCGTTTAACTCGGAAATTGCCGCACGTGCTTGTGCCGCGCTAAAAGTTTTTTCTGTAATGCCCGTTTCAATGTGCGAAAACTTTTCGCTTAAGTCCACGCGGTCCCCGAAAAATCCAAAAAAACAGCGCGTACGTTCTTCCAAACGGATAATCTTATAATCCAGCGCACATTCAAAAAGATTACGTAAGCGATTATTTCTTAAACGCTCGCGGTTGTTTTCGTAATCGGTAGTCCATAATTTATCGTAGTTAGGTGAAGGCAGTTCCTTCCAATTACGTTCGTTGCATTCGTATAAATGCAAGCCCGCGATTTTATTCAGCGACGTTTCGTAAACTGCTTCGTACTCATTTAATTCCGTGTAACAGTACAGCGGCACCGCGATTTTCAAATTAAGCATATATAAACGATTATTCATTTTGCTTGATTTTGTATTGGAAACGCGCCCGGATGTGTTCATTTGGCGCACAATTCCGCGAATTTGCGGCGCATTGTGAGGCACGGAAAGATACGAATACGGCGGAAAAACAATATGCAAGCCTCCGGGTACGTGGTTTATCGGGAACATAACCTTAGCGCCTTCATGAAGTTCATTTATTTTTTCCGTGATATACACTTCGAGATTTTCTTCTTTTGTTGACGCCATTAAATTACAATAATGGTCAAGCGATTTATAAACAACAGTTTGGAATTGCTGCGTTATAAATTCGTTTAAATTATCAACAATTTGCGCGCCGCCAATGTCGCTCCAGCCGGCAAGCATATCTTTTAACAACCGCTTGATTGCTTGCTTGTAGTCTAGTGACTTTACAGCTTCTTCATCTTTTTCAAATGCTTCACAAAATTCTTTAGCACCCGCTAAATTTTTCGCGAAATTTTCATTTTGGTCGGGTGAATTTTGCGCGTTTTTGAATTTATCAAATAGCTCTTTAAGCGCGTTTAAAATTTCGCAAAGCGTATCAACGGTTTGCTCTGAAAATTCACTAAGCTTTGCAAGCACCGCTTCGTATATTCTGTCAATTGCATCGTACATCAGGTTTTTTCCGCAAGCGCGTAAATAATTTTCACTTGTTTCAATTACACTTTCCGATAACGATTTTTTCCCTAATCCAATCAACGATTTTTTCAAAAGCTTCGCCATAAGTGCTTGGCGCGAAATATCCATCGCTGCCAAATTGTCGCGATGTTCGCGTTTTTGAGAAATATCACGTTTGCGCAACGTGTCAATTGCACGGTTAGCGGAAGCTTCGTGAAGGTCTGAAAGCATTCTCAACGTATAAAACGGTCCGCGCTCCAAATCGGAAAAATCTTGGGAAAGCGCGGTTTCGTTAAAGCTTGCGATTACCGCGTCCGCCGCGCTGTCGTAGTGGTCTTTCAAGCGGTTTAACTCGCTTTTTATTGCGTCTTCAATAATTTCGGGGCGTTGCTGCAAGACTATATGGTCGTATTGCTTGAAACTTCGCGGCTTAGGTTTATCCGTCGAAAGAACCCTTTCAAGCGTCGGCAAATCAATTTTAAGAGTTTCAAGCGCAAGTTTTCCGTCTTCAATTGTAGGACTTTTTTCGGCAAGCGGCTCAAGTTCCGCAAACATTTTCGATGCAAGATAATTTAACAAATATTCAATCGGAAGTGATGCGCTTGATGCGCCAATCGTGTTGTAAATATAGTTCACCGGCTGTTTTTGACTGTGCGTCATTAAAAACGCGGCTTTATTATTTTCGATATTAGAAAGATACGAACTAATTGTATAACTTTGCCCATCCGTAACTTCTTCGCTTGCGATAAAATTTATAATTGTTTCAGCGGCTACATTCATACAATAATTTTTCGCGGCAGGAACAAGCTTGCCGTGTTCGTCCTTCGCGCTTACAAGATGACACAAATCATATGGCGGTTCGTTTGTTTTTATTTCAAGATCAGCGAAAGTTTGCTCGAAAGTATCGCCGTTGCGCTCGATATTCATTAGATAATCAAGCTCTTTCAGCGCGGCAAACCCGTTTGCTTTAATATTCAACGCGGCAGAACCATCAATCATGCTGTCCGAAAGCGTGACATCCGGCAGAAAAACCATTCCGATATTTTCTGTTTCAAATCCTTTTTGTTCCGCAATTTTCCGCACAATATACGGTACGTCAATAAAAACGCCGCTTCCCGTGCCGCCCGCACAGCCGGATAAAATAAATACATATAAAAGATCATTTGATTTCCTGTTCACCGTCAAGCGGTTAATTTTTTCTGTTATAAGGCTGATTACGCGGTTGCTGTTAATCGTAAGCAAAAGCCGCCCCGCTTGCCGGATTCCACCCGCGCCGTGCTTTACCTGCTGTAAACGCAAATTACCCGCGATCCAGCTTTGCGTCGAATCTTTAAAAACTGTTTCGCGGTTTTTATAAACCGAAGTTAAATTCGAGTTATCCAAAAGCAAAAATTCATCTTCCGAAAAAGACATTCCGTTATAATTTAAATTCAGCATATTATCGTCAGAGTCCAGTGCTAAATATTCAATTTGCGAAGGTTTATCCAATCTGCGCCCGCTTGCGGAGACGCCCAATTTAAAATGCCTGTTAACCGACTTTTTGACACGAATAAGAGCCTCCGCACCTGTACCGCCGAGGCCAATAATCAATATAGGTTTTTCAATTGCGTCCGTTCGCGTGCCTTGCGTAGAGATTCCGCCGCCGTACTCGCTGTCCAAAGCTTGCAGTTCGACCTTTATTTCGGAGGATAATTTCATTATCAAACACCCTTAATTAATTTTCAAAAGCGCGATAAGTAATTTCCAGTTTCGGAGATTCGCCCGGAATTGAAAAGATTAATTGCTGACCGTCTTCCCAAATAATTTTTTTCTTGAAAATTGAATTGCCATCGCCATCTGTTATATGGCATCCCGAGCCTTTTTTATGAAGTTGAATTATCGGTTGATTACCTTGCATTCCGGGTGATAGAAGAATATCCCATATGGGAATGCCCGATTGAACAAGTTTGTCTGCCTTTGAGCCACCCAAGCTATTGTTTAAGAATTCCATCAGCGACATTTCACCGGCGAAAGTGCTGATATCCGGGGCTTCAAGAGATGTGTAATTACCGTCGGAAAGTAGTGCGCGCAATTCTAAGTGACCTGTGTAAACGCGATTTCTTATTCTGCGAAGACTTATTACTCGTAAAAGTATTGCGGCAACTGCAAGCGCGACAGCTATTCCCATTAAAATAAAAATCATGGAACTGCCTGTTTCAATGTCTTCGGGTTCGGTTGCAACAACGGGCGAAGGGGTTTCTTCCGGTTCCGGCTGCTCCGGCGGTGTTTCTGTATCTTCAATTTCATCCGGTATGGTGGACGGAGGGGCAGGTATTTCCCTCAATACTTCCGGGTCAAAGGTGATGGAAAAAAACGCGGTGGTTTGCTCGAAATGCGGGTGAGATACATTTACGTTTACACGAACATCCTGCGGAGGGTCAAGAAAAAAATCCAACGTGAAAGCAGACCCTGTATTTACCATCGGGAAAGTCGCAACAAGGTTATGTTGCATATCGTAAACGGCAAGCTCCACCGTCGCTCCATCAAAAAGCGGCTGAAAATGTGACGACGGTAACGAAGAAACAAACCCTGCCTGCACCGCGATTGGCAATGACGGGTCGAAGTAAAGCGCGCCGTCTTCGGCACTTGGCTGGGTTACGGAAAGCGAAACATTCACATTATAATTGTAAATTAAATTTATTGTAATTCTATCTTCGGGCAAGCCGCGAACGTGAAGAAGCCAATCGCCCACCATAGGTGAAAGCACCTTAATCATGGAATAACGATTGGCAAATGAAAGTGTATACGGTTCTTCACCGAGCGGCACTTCAATCCCGGACGGGTCGAAAAGGCGTATGCCCGGAATTTGCCGCGACGAAAGCATAATAATATTTGCTTCCGCAACAAAAAGGCTTGGAATAGGAACTATAACATCTGCGTAGGTTTCACCGTCGGCTACTATTGACGCAATCTCCGTGATGGACGAGCGTATGTGCGACGCGAATATTTCATTAAAAATCTGCGGCAAAGCATCGGCTTCGCTCGCGATATAAGACTTTGCGCTTGTGCGCTGTGCAATTTCATGCAAGAAAGGCTCATTTAAAGTTCCGTCGAAATTTAACCCGATTGTGTAAATAGCGGCAAAATCGCCGACATTATCAACCGCCCACCATGCGTCTTCGTATGAAGCTTCTACAGTGCGGTTGTTTGCCCAATTGGTTGGAAGTTCTATTTGTCCGTCGGTGAAAAGCAGAATCATCGGGCTGTTAGAGGGCGACGGGTCATTAATAAGCATTTCGGCGGCGGTTCGCATTGCCAAACCGATATCCGTCCAACCGTGATACACAAAACCCGAAATCGTCCGTCTTATATTATTTCTTATGGAAGGGTCATTTATTTGCGTAAGCGGCATTACAGAATGCAAACCGCCCGAAAACCCCACTATTCCGATACGCGAATTACGCGTTTCCATCATGTCCATAAAAAGTTGCGCCGCTTCAAGAGTAATGCGTTCAGGGTCTGATGTACGCATAGAGCCGCTTGTGTCAATTACCAAAATTACGTCAATGCCATCTGCCGGGGCTTCTGCCACCGCCGGAGTATGTACAAAAAGAAACGCAAATAAAATAGAAACCGCAAGATAAACAAGCCACATAACGCTTTTTGCGCGATGACCAATCACTCAACATCTATCCTTCCGAAAGGAAAAATTCGCATTATTTACGACATTGTAATATGTTTGGGAATTTTTGTCTAGTACTACTGAAAAATCCCCCAAATTTTCCGGGATGGAAAAAATGGGGGATTTGGGTATAGATTCTATTCGGGTTCTTCGGTCGGTGCGGGTGAGGCTGTTGGTTCGGGTGTTGGTTCGGGTGTTGGTGTGGGCGTTGGTGTGGGTTCCGGTGTTGGGGTTGGGGTCGGTGTTGGAGTGGGAGTGGGAGTGGGAGTAGGAGTAGGAGTAGGAGTAGGCGTGGGTGTAGGCGTCGGAGTCGGCGTTGCAGCCGTAAACGCTACAAATTTTTGTGTAACATATGCTCCTCCGCCGCCTGCGCTTGCAAAAGAGACACCTACACCGACATGAGTATTTTCTGTGCTTAAGATATTGTTTCTGTGTACAGACGAGCTCATCCAGTTGCTAATGGTTGCCTCCGGTGTATTGTGATTGCGGTTATTATTTTCAGCCCACCTGTGCAAGTTGTTTATACCCACGCGGGAAAGCCTTGTGGTTGCGTTTGAACCGTCAGACCCGGTGTGGCTTAACATATTGTTTATGCGCAAATCATCACTGTGGTTGCGGGCGGCGGTTGCAACCCTGCTTTCCCAAATTAAAGGAGCAAGCCCGTTTTTCGACCGTTCTTCATTTGTAAGTTCAAAAATTCTTTGTTCAAATTGAGACGCGGTTAACGGCGCGGGAGTGGGCGAAGGAGAAGGTATAGGTCCCGGTAAATTGGTTGTAGCTTGTGCGGTAGATGTTATCAGATAGATAAAACCGCCTGAGCCATCCGCTCTGATATTTACACCTATGCCAATGCTTCGGCAATTTGTAGTAAAGATGGATGAGCTCGTGGTCATCATCCAGCTATCTACTACGTCCTGAGGGGTTATAATAGTGTTGCCGAATGTACGCTCTCTTTCGATAGACAGAGTGTTACCAAAAGCTATAACAGTGCCGCTGCTACCGCCATACGGCCCTACACTATTTCCCTGCGACAAATTCAGATTCACTTTAGTTTGAGTGTAGAAGCGGGCTGCCATCATGAGCCGCGTGTCTGTACCTAAGTGCCTGTGATCCCGGTCTGCTTGAATTTCGTTGATAAGGCGAATAACTTCACGTTCAAATTCGTTCGGGCCGCCAAGGTCTGTATACTCTTTTATCCATGCGGTCATTTCGGTTTGATTCAACTGCCTGTTCGGTAAAGTTATTTTAGAACGTGTTGATTCTACAACAGTACGCCAATGCTCAAGCGAACCGGGTGCAGGCGTAGGAGAGGGTGTCGGGCTGGGTTCCGGAGTTGGTTCAGGCGTGGGTTGCGGTGTAGGGCTTGGTGGAGCAACCGCCGAGTTTACAATAACCGTACGCGCTGCGCTATCCCAATCCACGTTCACGCCAACGCTTTCAAGAGGAAATCTTATAGGAATAAGCGTTCTTCCGTTGAAAATTTGTGCGGGAACATCCAGAGGGTAAGTCATGCCGTTTGTCGTAAACACGCTGCTTCCAACGGGAATGGATACTATATAATCCTGGCTCCACATTACTACGGTTCTTATGGCTTCGTCCCAAATAACCTCGAAGCCAAGTGATTCAAACACTCCGCGAACGGGAACAAGTGTTCTTCCGTCAATAATAACCGGGTCTTGGTTTTGGAACACGACCCTTCTGCCGTCAACCGTAACAACTACGCCCCCCGCAGGTGACGCAAACGCCACAATTCCAAAAACCATAACAGCAACAGTAAAAAATAAAATAACTCTGCGCATTACTTTCAAAAAATCTCCTCCTCATTTTTTTATATTCATCTGTATAAATTTATCAGTCTTTTACTAAAATTGCAACCATTGGAAAAAAACGTCAATATAAGCGCGGCGCAAGTTTCGTTGCGAAAATTATGGCGAACGTGTTAGAATCGTTGAGAAGTTCGATGCACATTGGACTAAACGTGAGGAGCAAACCATGTATTTATATATCATTCGCCACGGTGAGCCGGATTACGCAACCGACAGCCTCACCGAAATGGGCAAAAAGCAAGCGTCCGCGCTTGCGGCAAGATTTTGTATTCACGGATTTGATGAAATTTACACATCACCCCTTGGCAGGGCAATTCAAACAGCACAACCTACTTGTGAACGCCTCGGGCTTTCATACAAAACTGAGGATTGGATGAGCGAGGATTTAACATTTGACGATTTATCAGCAGAGAATGAAAATGGAAAACGAGATTGGGCGTTTGCTTGCCAAAGCACCAAACTGCTCGACTATACGGGCGAATGGTACGACAGCCCTGTGTTTTCAACCTGCCGTGCGGCGCAAAGTGGTTATACGCGTATTGTTGAATGCTCCGATGATTTTTTGTCTCGCTTGGGCTATAAGCGCGATGGGAAAATTTATAGAACTATCTCTCCAAACAAAAAACGAATCGCGGCATTTTGCCATCATGGACTTGGAACAGCGTGGTTATCTCATCTACTCTCCATTCCGCCAAATATTTTTTGGTCAAGTTTTAATATCGCGCATTCAAGCGTTACTGTTTTGGAATTCAATAACTATCCCGACGGGTTCACCGCGCCGCAATGCGTTTGCTTGTCGGATATTTCGCATATTTACAATGAAGGGCTGGATGTTAATTCGCCGGTCTTTGGTTAAAAATTGAAAAATCTTAGAAGCAGAAAGGATATATCCTCATGGAAAAAACAAATATCGAAGTAAAAAACAATTTGAGTTTAGCAAAACCTATTGTTTTGGGCTTATGTATAATTATAACAGCAGCCGCTTTGTGCATTGGCACTGTCATTTCGGTAAAAATAATAACAGCAGGTATTATTAATGCAGTTGAAGCCGCAACCGATGGTCTTGTACGCTTTAAACAAACCGGAGAAGGCGGCATAACCGCCACGGGTTCGGCTTCTGTTGATTTTAAATCGGATCAAGCATCATGGGGTGGTTCTTTTTCCGCGCACGGAAGCACCGCACAGGATGCCTTTGTTAAAATAAGGAATGATAGTGAAATAATAATGAATTATTTACTGGATAATGGATTTAATGAAAGAGAAATTGCTTTTCTTGCAGTAGATATCCGTCAACAATTCCGCTCACTATATTCATTTGAAGGAAATTATATGGGTGAGGAGCCAGCCGGCTATAGGCTCACTCAACGCATATTTGTTTCATCCAATGATGTAGATAAAGTAGCAGAAGTATCTCGTGATATTACACGGCTTATTGAACACGGTGTGGAATTTTCCTCAGATGCACCGGAATACACATATTCCCGGCTGGATGAGTTGAGGTTAGCGTTAATTGAGGAGGCTACGAAAAATGCTCAGCAACGTGTGGATATTATTGCGGATAATGCCAACAGCAAAGTAGGCCGGCTAATCAACGCTAACTTGGGCGTATTTCAAATTACGGCATGGAATTCCGCATCAGAAGGTTTCAGTTCTTCGGGTACTTTTAACACCTACAGTATTTGGAAAACCGCTTCCGTTACAGTGAGATTGCACTATGAGGTTGAATAGAAGAAATTGGATAGGTAATTGGGGGGGATTGGAAGGGGCTGCGTCAGGGACAAAAAAGTATTAAAGGGGCGGAGGAATTGACAACTCATCACATATTGAGAATGTCAGCTCCTCCGCCCCTGTGTCAATCTATACAGTCATTTTTCTGTCACGTTCGCCGTATTTACCTTTTATCGCCAGCTCGGGTTGCGAGTGCGAACTTCGCAATCGTCTATTAATGTTTAGTATATCTTACCCATATATCATAAGGTGCATCGATTCTTACTGAATTACGTGAGGTAAAAAACACTAAGCTTCCACCACCAGGATGATTAAGTGGGGTTAGCCCCACTATAGCGTGATAACGCCCTCCAATGCTCGCTCCAATAGGTATACGATAACCGTTTCCGAAATCCCACCAGCCACCACATGATATAATAGATGCATTACTTGAGTTTAAATTTGACGATAAAGAAGTTTCAATTTCTACATTCGAATCGGCTGTAATTGTTCCGGCAAATCGCTGTCCATAGCTACCATCTGCAAATTTATACTCTGTGCCGATTTCCCATAAATGAGGGCTATTCATTAAATCAGGTAGTAATGAATTGATTGCTATAATAGCGAATCTCATTCCTTCATCTAATGTGTTATCAACAAGAGATAAAATTGAAAAATTTACAACATCTTCTTTTTGTAAATAAACACTTGTAGATACACTTGACGCTCCTACTGTCTCCCAGCCATTGAACGTAATAATATTTCCATTTACCCAAATATAACTTATATTTAATGGAGAGTTTGATGTAGCCACTCCATTACCAAGCGATATGAAATACCAACCATCGTTTGGAATAATAACATTATTATCATCTACTAAGTCGATATCTCCTACCAAAGAGGAATTATCAATTGGCTTCGTAACATTAGTTCCTGCTACCATTGTTACGCTTTCAAACGCTCCTTGTACTCCCCATGAAACGACTGCATTATTAGCCAGTACATATGAGGGTGCAAAAATAAACCCCAGTGCTAATATCGACAATAATACTTTTCGAACAAACCTGCCTTTGTTTTTTACATCTTTCATTGAAAATGCTCCTTTTCGGTTTTTTTAGTTTTTGTAAACGGATTTTCTGCGATTATACTTACTTACTACAATACTCCCTCCTTATTCTCAAAATGCATTAGCCGATTTCCAGTTATAGAAATAGGGTAAAGTAGACAAGGAATACCAAAATCGCTTATGGGTTATCATAAGAATTATCAACTTGCCCTTATCGGCTAATGAATTATAGGGCTAGCGGCTAGCTCTTGTCAACATTATTTTGGAATGTCAAGCATTCCTGTTAGTGTGAAAGTCGAGATGTGGGGGCGGAGATCTGAAGGCACAAAAAAAGCCCTCTAAGGACAAGACAGGGGGCGGTTCCGCGTCCTATACATTGAAAATGAGACAAGGAACCGTCCCCTGTCTTGTTGACTGTACTAATCTACATTAGTGCTTTTAGTGTATGTTGTGACTGGCTCGTCTGCTATATAAGCAATAATTTCTAATTGGTTTAAACCGGGATTAAGCATTAAATTTATATGCCATAACCTTGGAAACGCTGAATTAAAAGGAATCATATCGAACGGACCAAAGGGAACTCCATTAATTTGAATGTATATAGTTACCCGTTCAATGTTTTCTGATGTATCAATAACAATACGCCTATTAGCACCATCCGTTCTTGGATTTAGAGATATAAAAGTATTTATACTTATCTCATGCTCGTCCGCAGCTAACGGTTCATGGAGCGGTGATTTAGTGGGTGTTGGCTCAGGGGATGATGGTGGTTCAATGGACGTAGATTCGGATGTTGACTCTTGAATTTCCGGCGACTCCGTAGATTCATCATCAGGAAGCTGCTCTTGAGTTGGTTGAGTATCAAGGGTATTAATTATTTCATTTATAATTATTACACAACTACTCAAATTTACATCAAGAAGAGTGAGACGAAATTCTCTGCCATTGAATAAGTAGTTGAACGCGCAACCGCTATTCATAGATATTTCATGCCTGTCTCCGTTATGCTCTACTATGTTTGCGTCAATTTTATAGGATGACCTTACAAAAATTAGACTAAATGTTAAGAAGGTCGTATCGCAAATATGTGCTCGTCCTTGTCTAACGGTAATTCTGTCACTAACAGGCTCAAGTCTCGGCCCTATGGGCATAGAAGGGTTTTCCATATTATATAACTCTGCTTCTTCTGGAATTGAAGGGTTTTCTGTGTCATCTGAAGAACCACTTTGCTCTTCAAAATCTGTGGAATACACCTCATTTTCTCCGTTTAAAGCAATTACAGGTATGGAATCCGTATTCGGATTATCATATGGCGGATTTTTGGGGAACTGCCATGACAATATCATAAGAATAAATGTAATAAGAGCAATAATTATTACAACAATAATTGATACAATACCTATTTTTTCGTTTCTCGTCCATTTTCTTTTATTCTTTCCATCCTTTTCAATGTTTTTATCCATTAATATCATCCCTCAAATTCTACTAATAGCCATTATGCACAGCATCATTAGATCTTTCATACATCTGACTATAAAATTATCCACATGTATATAACAGAGCCTAACTAAAGGTATCCCCCGATTAAAGAGAATATCCGAGAACGCTTCCTTCTGCATTCTTCATGTGTCAAACATTTTTAATAGGCATTCCAATACACATCAACAGAGGGTGTTTTTCAGAGGTATAGCTATTCCAGTCAAAAACGATCTTACCCTTGTGGTCTTTTTACCGCGATTCTTCGTCGGAATTTCTCTTGCTTTTTCTGTCCGCAGATCTCACAGAATTGTTACCGCAAGTTCATTCGAAGGAATCTCGCTCCGCACGCTGGTATCTTCCCGGTTCTACTTACATCCTAACGGGACATGGCGCGAAACCCTTCTCATCACGCGGCAAAAATACTCGCAATGGCAAGCCTATTTTCAACCGGAACAGCTATAATTGTTCAACTAAATTGAACCCGAGAAATTATTAGCAAACAAATAATAACACAAAAAAATAAAATAAATCAATGCTTTTGTCACAATCGGTCACGACAAACGCATGAACACATGAACAAGAAAAACACCTAATATGGTAACCACCTCTCCAACCTACTCACGCTTAAGCCCACGTTGCCTCTCCGGCTCCAAAGTCTGGATAATGGCTATTGGCCAGACTTTACCATACTTCCACCTACTATAGTCATATTATTTTTAGATATCCGCTTAAAAAACGAGATTAACATTATATACAACCCAACATTTGTCGGCTAAGTAGTTTTGTAAATTTTACCCCTTATCCCACTTACTCCTAAAAACAACCTTTCCGTCAACAAACTCTCCGCGTATTTTTTCGCCTTCGCGGAAGCGGCCTTCGAGAATTGCTTCGGCAAGTTCGTCTTCGATTTTACTTTGGATTGCGCGGCGAAGCGGGCGTGCGCCATACATTTGGTCGTAACCCTCTTTTGCGATGTGTTCCACCAGTTCATTTGTGTAAATCAAATCGATGTCCATGTTTTGGCGGATTCTATCTGCGGTTTCGTCAAGCATAAGACGGGTTATTTTTTGAATATCGTCGTTGTCCAGCGGATGGAAAACGATTATATCGTCTATGCGGTTGATAAACTCGGGGCGGAAGATGTTTTTTACTTCTTCCATCACGAGTTTTTTCATGTCTTCATAGGAGCGGTCTTTGTCGATTTCACTAACAAAGCCCAGCTTTTTCGGGTTAACAATGGAACGCGCACCCGCATTTGATGTCATTATAATTACGGTGTTTTTGAAATTTATTTTGCGCCCTTGTGAATCTGTGATATGACCGTCGTCAAGAACTTGCAACAAAATATTAAAAACATCTGGATGGGCTTTTTCAACTTCGTCGAAAAGAATGACAGAATAAGGCTTGCGGCGAACACGGTCGGAAAGCTGACCGCCCTCATCGTAACCGACATATCCCGGCGGAGAACCAATCAAACGCGAAACATTATGCTTCTCCATAAATTCGCTCATGTCCACGCGGATAATCGCGTTTTCGTCACCGAAAAGAATTTCCGCAAGTGCGCGGCATAAATGCGTTTTTCCAACGCCCGTAGGCCCAAGGAAAAGAAACGAACCAATCGGCTTGTTCGGGTTTTTCAACCCGACACGCCCGCGACGGATTGCCTTTGAAACGGTTTTAACCGCCGCATCCTGACCGATTACGCGCTCATGAATTGTGTCTTCCATTTTCATAAGACGCGCGCTTTCTTCCTGCTGCAAACGCTTTACGGGAACGCCCGTTGTTGCAGATAAAACATCCGCGATTTCTTCGCTGTTTACAATATGATGAGATTTTGTGTTCGTGTCCTTCCATATTTTTTCTTCTTGTTCAAGCCGTTCTTTTAAGCGGTTTTGTTGTTGCTTTAACATGCCCGCTTTTTCAAATTCTTCTATTTTGATATGTGCTTCTTTTTCGGTTTCAAGTTCGTTAATTTGCTCCTGTAAAGCCTTGATATTCGGCGGCGCGGTATACGAACGAAGCCGCACTTTCGACGCGGTTTCGTCTAAAAGGTCGATTGCTTTGTCGGGAAGAAAACGGTCGGAAATATATCGCGCGGAAAGCTCAACCGCGGCTTTTATCGCGTCGTCTGTAATTTGTACATTGTGATGCGCTTCATATTTATCACGAATGCCTTTTAATATTTCAATTGCTTCTTCCTCGGAGGGTTCGTCAATCATAACCGGCTGGAAACGGCGTTCAAGTGCCGCGTCTTTTTCGATATGCTTACGATATTCGTCAAGCGTCGTCGCGCCGATTACCTGCATTTCGCCGCGTGCAAGCGCAGGCTTTAAAATATTCGCCGCGTCTAACGCGCCTTCCGCTCCGCCCGCTCCTATTAAAGTATGCAATTCATCTATAAATAAAATTACATTCGGGTTTGCTTTTACTTCATTTAATACGCGTTTAATCCGCTCCTCGAATTCGCCGCGGTATTTTGTTCCCGCTACCATGCCGGGTAAATCCAGCCCCACAACGCGTTTGTCTTTCACAGGTTCAGGGACATCGCCGGAAATAATTCTTTGGGCAAGACCTTCCGCAATCGCCGTTTTTCCAACACCGGGGTCACCCACAAGACACGGATTATTTTTCGTGCGGCGACTGATAATTTGAATAACACGCTCTGTTTCTTTCGCGCGACCCACAATCGGGTCGAAATGACTTTCCTTTGCCATTTGCGTAAAATCGCGCGAAAATTTATCCAGCGTAGGCGTGTTAGATTTTTGTCCTTTTTGATTCGTCGCGTTCGGGTTCATTGGAAACGGGAAAGGGGGCGGCCCTTGCTGATTTGTCTCGCCAAGCATTGTCATGATATCGTCAAACATTTTTTGTGCGTTTACGTTGAACGTAGCAAGAATCGTATTCGCGATAGATTCCGTTTCTTTCAAAACGGCAATAAGCAAATGCTCCGTGCCGATATAATTTGTTTTCATGCGCATCGCTTCCTGATGACTATGCTCCACGACGCGTTTTGCACGCGGAGTTAAATCCACAAGCGGATTGCCACCAAGCGTAGGTGTTTCGCCCGCGCCTGTAATATTCATAAGTTCCTTTTCAATGCCCTCGGCGGTAACGCCTTGCATTTCCAAAACTTTTGCGGCAACACTGTCCTCAACCTGCGCAAGCCCAAGCAACAAATGCTCCGTTCCGCCATGCGAATGGCCGAATTTTTGTGCCGCTGTTTGCGCATTCTGTATTGCCTGCCGTGCTTTTTCTGTAAAAGGCCCCTTCATTTATGTAGCCTCCTTTGTATTAAATTATTTTTCAAAAATCTCTCTTAAATATCTTGCGCGTGTTATGTCGCGTTCTTGTTCCGTCATTTCTGTGCCGACGTTTCTTTGCAGATGACCGGGCTGAATTTCCATCATTATTTGATAAATCCGTTTTGTAGGTTTAGGTTTTTCCAGAAGCCCTGTGATGTAACCCAGCCGAATGTCAGAGAGTAAATCCATTGCTTCTTTCGCGGAGATTAATCTTGCGTTGGTAAGAATTCCGTAAGCGCGGTGAACTATGTCTTCGATATAACTTTTGCGTGTGGTTAAAAGATTTTGGCGTGCTTGTCGTTCTTTCTCAATTACAGATTGCGTTACGTTTTGCAAACCGAGGATAATATCCTGTTCGGATTTCCCTAAAGTGTTTTGATTCGAGATTTGATAAATACTGCCCATAGGCGCGGTTCCTTCGCCGTAGATTCCGCGGATTGCAACGCCGAATTTTGTAATTTGCGGCAAGACTGTTGTAGGCAAATCAGATTTTGAAAGACATGGCAGATGAATCATATACGAGGCCCGAAGCCCCGTTCCGGTGTTTGTGGGGCAAGCCGTAAGATAGCCGTAGTCTGAGTGAAACGCGAACTCTACGCGCTCTTCTATGAGGTCGTCTATTTGACCCGCTGTTTCAAATGCGCTTGTCAAGTCTTCGCCCGGCTTAATCGCTTGGATTCGTACATGGTCTTCTTCGTTAAGCATAACGCTTATGCTTTGGTTGTCGCAGATTAACAATCCTTTTGGAAGATTTCCGTTTATAAACTCCGGGCTGACAATATGCTTTTCCAAAAAAACGGTTTGCTCTGTTTTGCCTAAGCTTTGCATATCTAAATTTATAAAAAAATGGCTTGCCGAAATAACGGCTTGCGTAGCTTCGGAAACCATTTCGGTCGCGCTTGCGGCAGATAATTTTCTGCGAAACGGATATTTCTTTATATTTCTCGCAAGCCGTACACGCGAAGACAAAATTTCATTTTCATCCGTAACCGGCTCTTGATACCACGGTACTTTTGTCATGGTGTCTGCCCTCCGTCTTCTCGCTCCAATGCTTTGATTTCGTCGCGAAGCCGCGCGGCTTCTTCGTAGTTTTCTTCTTCAATGGATTTTTTCAGTTGTGAGCGAAGTTCGGTTACTTGGCGTTTGCTTAGGATTCCCGCACCCATTCTGCGCGGATATTTTCCTTCGTGTCGGGTGCTACCCTGTACGTTTTTTAAAAGAACTTCAACCTCTTTCGCAAAAGACTGATAGCATACATCACAACCGAGCCGTCCGCCGGTTTTGAATTTGTTAAACGTCATTCCGCAACGCGAACAGGCTTTTGCGGGCGGACGCACAGGAGCCGGATTACCCGGCGCGGCGGAGTTTACAAAATATTTTGTGTTTAGCTGGTCGAGAAATCCTTTAAAAATATTTTCAAGCGAAACAAGCATTTCCGGGTTATCAATTTTAAAAGCGCATTCCTGGCATAAATGCAGTTCAACTTTCTGACCGTTCAGAAATTGCTGCATATGCACAGACGCGTGGTTCTTTTGGCATCTCTCACACATCATGACCTTTCATTCTCCCTCATTTATGAAGTATCGCCTTGAAATTAGTCAAGTATTCGCCCACAAGAAAAACAAAATTTGGTTGACATTTCGTTTTCTGTGCTACACACGCGGCATTTTTTTGTGGGTGGCGGCGACATACGCTGTATATCGGGTGGTTCTTCCTGTTGTGGCTCTGGTGGAATTTCCGCTTCCGTTGCTACCGTTTCTTCTGAAACAATCGGAAACCGCATACCGCATTTTGAACAAAATTCCGATGTCCTGTCAGATGTTTTTTCGCATTTAGGGCATTTGCGCACACCTTTTAACTCGTCAAGCTGTTCTTTTATTTCGGAAATTTTATTTTCCGTTTCCAAAATCTCCAAATACTTTCCGTCAAACCACTCTCCCAATGAACCGCCGTTTTGATATATCTCATGCACCTTTTTACCAATTTCAGAGTGCAGATTTTTTAATGAACTTTCAGCGGAAGAAAGGTTCATATTTAACTTCGCCGACTTTAACAAATCGCCCGATGTTTTTGCGGCGGTTTTCGCGGCGTTTGTGATTGTATCGCGTAAGTCGCTCATGGATTATCTCCTTCTTTGATTGACAGCGTAAGTGAATCAACATACAATGACTGTATGAAAGGGGCTGTTTATATGCCATCTACAAGTATTACCATTCGTATGGATGAGGATTTGAAAAAGCAAGTTGAAGCATTATTTGACGATATGGGGCTAAATATGACAACGGCTTTTACACTTTTTGCAAAAACGGTTGCCCGTCAAAGAAAAATCCCGTTTGAGATAGCTGCGAAACCGTTGCCCCCATATGAGCTTGAGACAGAACTTTTACCAGCATTCCCAAATGATATTTCACGCATGAGCAAAGCAGAATTTGATGCATTGATACAAGAGGGACTGGATTCTATAAAAGCAGGGAGAGTTATACCTGCGGCTCAAATGCGGGAAAAATGGGAGAGGCGGTTTGGGGCATGACACGGACGACGCAGTATTCAGATTATTTTGACCGTGACTTAGAAGCAATTTTACCCAATGAAGCACAGGGCATTGTTGATATTATCCGCGTAGTTTACGGCAGGCGCAACATAGAAAATATTTAAATCCGTATTATCGGGTTGCTGTAATCGCTGTTATCAATGAAAATATCAGTCATTATAAAAGTTCCTTTAACCGTCCCAACGCCATCATGGCATCGAGGGGCGTTATTTTTTCTATTTCGATTTCGCGAAGTGCGGCGATTGCTTTGTGTTCTTCTTTTTGAAGAACGGGCGGGCGTTTTGTTTTAACCGCTTCTTGTAAACCCGTTGTGTTGAAAGTGTTTAATAATTCCGTGGCATGTGCAAGAACTTCCTGCGGCAAGCCCGCCAAGCGTGCTACGTGAATACCGTAGCTTTGACCGGCTTCGCCGTGGATTAATCTTCGCAGGAAAACTATGTTTTCGCCTTGTTCCTGCGCGGTGAAGCAGTAATTTTTTACGCCGTCAAGTTTGCCTTCCAGCCGCGTTAATTCGTGATAATGTGTGGCGAAAAGAGTTTTTGCGCCAAGGATAGAAGCATCGGCAATGTGTTCCAATACCGCCCACGCAATTGAAAGTCCGTCGTAGGTGCTTGTGCCGCGCCCGATTTCGTCAAGCAGAACTAGACTGTTTTTCGTGGCGTTGTTTAAAATATTCGCGACTTCCGTCATTTCCACCATGAAGGTACTTTGTCCCGTGGCAAGGTCATCGCTTGCGCCCACGCGGGTGAAGATTCTGTCTACCACGCCAATTTCCGCAGTCGCCGCCGGAACAAACGAACCAATTTGCGCCATCAAAACAATTAATGCGACTTGCCGCATATACGTGGATTTTCCCGCCATATTCGGGCCGGTGATGATGGCAAGACGATTTTGTTTTGTTATTTCGGTATCGTTGGGCACGAAGGCTTGAGCGGTTAGTTTTTCCACAACCGGATGACGGCCTTCCTTTATATATACGCCTGTTCCGTTGTTTATGTCGGGTTTTACATAATTATTTTTATCTGCTGTTTCCGCAAGCGATTGCAATGTATCAAGCGTTGCTAGAACAGATGCGGTAAACTGAATGCGCGCCATTTCATCAACGATTTCACGGCGAAGCACGTCGAAAATCTCAAACTCGAGCGTAAAAATTTTTTCATCCGCGCCAAGCAAAGTTTCTTCCAAGTTTTTTAATTCTTCCGTTACAAAGCGTTCGCAATTTGCCAATGTTTGCCTGCGAATATAATTTTCCGGTGCTTTCGCCAAGTTCGCCGCCGTTATTTCAATGTAATATCCGAACACTTTATTATATCTAATTTTTAAGCTTGTAATGCCTGTTTCTTTTTTTTCACGAGCTTCCATTTCTTCAAGAATAGTTTGCGCGTTTTGTTTTACGTTGCGAAGCTCGTCCAGCTGAGGGTCTATGTTCTGGCGAATCATGCCGCCTTCGCGAACGGTTGCGGGCGGGGTTTCCGTGATAGTTTTATCAATTTTTTCATAAATATCGGAAAGATTATCAAACGTGCGGCGAATTTCCTTGTTTGCTGTGCATCTTGTGTTCGTAAGAAGCCGCTCGATTGCGGGCAGAAGCTGCGTACTTGAGCGCAAAACCCCCAAGTCACGCGCTGTGCCGTAACGTGTGGAAAGACGCGCCATAATCCTTTCAAGGTCGTGTATGCCGTGAAGATATTCGCGAAGCTCGGCGCGTTCGATGGGCATTTGCTTCCATTCCTCTACTGCGTCCAGACGCCGCCGAATTTCTTCCGTGTTCATTAACGGCAAGTCAACCCAGCTTCGCAGAAGTCGCGCACCCGCCGCGGTTTTCGTGTTGTCCAGCACCCAAAGCAACGAGCCTTTTTTGATGCGCTCTCTTGATGACGCAGTAAGTTCAAGATTGCGGCGGCTGGAACTGTCAAGGAGCATATGCGTTTGGCGGTCGTAAATCTTTAACCGTGTTATTTGCGAAAGCGCGGATTTTTGCGTGTCCGTGAGATAAATAAGAAGCGCACCCGCGGCAGGAACCTCATTTGCTCCATCCGAAATTCCGAAGCCCTCCAAGTGCATTGTCCCAAAATGTTCAATCAAGGCTTTTCGCGCGTTTGCATGGTGAAAAGACCACGCCGGCGCAATTGTTGCCTTTAACCCCGTGACATTTTCCACTACACGCGTATACGGAAAATTTTCCGGCAGAATTATTTCTGCCGGGCTGATTCGCGAAAGCTCGTCCATTAATTTTTGTTCGCTTTGTTCGTTCGGCAGTGCTGTTGCCATAAAAAGCCCTGTGGTAATATCGGCGGAAGCCAGCGAAAAACCAGCCTTGTCACTACTGATTGCAACTATGTAATTATGTTGCCCTTCCTCCAAAAAATTAGCATCGGTAATTGTACCCGGCGTTACCACGCGAATTACGTCACGCTTTACAATGCCCTTCGCTTGTTTTGCGTCCTCGACTTGGTCGCAAATCGCGACACGATATCCTTTTTCCACCAGCTTCGCGATATATCCGTCAACTGCGTGCGCCGGAACTCCGCACATCGGCGCACGTTCCTCTTGCCCGCAATCGCGCCCTGTTAACGCAATGTCAAGTTCTTTCGCCGCAATTTTCGCGTCTTCAAAAAAAATTTCGAAAAAATCTCCAAGCCGAAACATTAAAATGGCATCCTTGTGGTTTGCTTTAATCGCGAAATATTGCTCCATCATCGGGGTTAGTTTTGGCATATCGTTCCTCCTTGATATTGTTGACAATAACGGATACAATGCAAATAAAAGGGGTGTTAAAATGTACAACTTACACGTTCGTCCGGAACGCGAACTTCGTAACAATTTTTCCGAAATATCCAAGCTTAACAAGCAACTTGATGCGGTTGTGCTAACCAATCGCGGCAAAGGTACACATGTTTTGTTAAGCTTTGATGAATTTGCCGACTACGAAGAATACCGCCATAATCGCTGGCTGATGGAAAAAATAAAGGAAGCCGAAACCGACACAAGCCTGCAAAGCCACGAAGAAGTATGGCAGAAGCTTGGTGAAAAATATGGAATATAAAATTATTTACAAATCCTACGCAGAGCGCGACATATGGGAAATCGCAGATTATTTATCCGATTATTCCGCAGATGCGGTGAAAAGTTTTCTGCGCGAACTAAAAGAAAAAATTGAAGGTCTTGAGAAAATGCCCCAAATGTATCCGAAAATTGCCCCGCATGATTATAGAAAAATAGTGATTGGAAACTACGTAGCGGTATACATTGTAAACGAACAGTTGAAAGAAATTTTAATTGTTCGCGTTGTTCACGGCAAACGAAATTATCAAGACGATTTATTATAACCATAATAAACTTATGCGCAACAAAAAACGAACTACTGCAAAAGAAAAAAACCGCGAAAGGCACGAGACACACGAAAATTTTTTCATTACAAAAAAACGCCGCCTTCATAATAAACTCCGAGAGGGGGCAGGGAGCCTGAAGGCGACATTTTTCGCGAGCAATGAGCCAAACTATTCACTCACTCACATTTGGCGAGTGCCGCATAATCAAGCAGGCTTGCCTGCTCGATAAATTCCGACATATTATATCCTTGCTGTCCGCACATGTCAACCACAATTTGACTTCATTGTCAAAATGGTGTATAATCACGCATTGACAATTTTTTGAAAGGGGGAAAACCGTCCGAACGACTATAAAAATTATTAGGAGAGGTGAAAGATTTGTTTGATAGGACAGATGTTTTCCACGTAAGGAGCGATATTCAAAGGAATATCGGAAGCAAGGTAAGGCTTGAAACCAACAAAGGCCGCCATAAATCGGTGATAAGCAAAGGGGTTATATCAAATGTATACCCCAGTATTTTCACGGTGCAATTGAGCGATGGCCCTGACCCCTCTCGTAAACTTTCATTCAGTTATACGGATGTTTTAACTAACGCTGTAGAAATTACGCTTTGCGATTAGTTTAATATAAGGAATATGACCAAACCCTCCTGCATAGTATTGTCGTAAGAGAATATTTTTCCGACAATGCTTTGAAGGAGGTTTTTTATTTTATGGCTGAGTTAGTTAGGGAACAGGTTTTTCTTGACCAGTCGGTGGGAAGCGAAACAGTTCAGATTATGCTTGAGGGCGACATAATTGTGCCGGATGTTAAGCCCGACATGGCACTGTTGTTGCAAACGGAAGAGCAGGTGCTGATAGACCGCACCGAGGCAAGCGCAGAGCGTGTAAACTACATAGGACGGCTGAATCTTTCGGTGCTTTATGTGTCGAAAGGCGCGGACAAATCTGTGCATTCTATTAGCCTAAACCGCGGGCTTGATGATTTTATCAATCTCGACGGTGTTACGAAAGATATGTGGGTTCGTGCAAAGGCGGCCATTGCAAACATAGATTATCGCGTTGTAAACGACCGCAAGGTAAATTATCGCGCAGTCGTGAATGTTTCAATTTCGGCGGAGCGTTGCGATGCCCATGAATTGGTTGTACATATCAATGACGTTCCGGAAAATCAGTTGCTTAAAACGAGTTTAAATTTGAACCGCACAATCGAAAACCGCTTGGATCGCTTTGTTGTGAAAGAGCAAATCACTCTGCCGTCTGCAAAGCCGAATATTCGTGAGATTCTTCAAGTTACCGCAGGCATCACGAATCAAGAAACGCGCATTTCCAACGGACGTGTGAATCTTTCCGGCGAAATCGCGCTAACTACGCTTTATCGCGGCGACAGCGACGAGTCGTTAATCGAGTTCATCGAAAGCGAAATACCTTTCAACGGTCCAATTGACATCTCCGGTGCGCGTGACGATATGCTTGCAGATGTCGCGCTGCAAATCTTAGACCATCATATCATTGTCCGCCCTGACGACGACGGCGAAGACAGAATTCTTGAAATCGAAATCTCTGTCGGCGTTGAAATGAAAGTTTACAGCACGGAAACTTTCCCCATTCTCGAGGACGCGTACATTATTAATACACAGTTGACGCTTGCGAAAACGGCAGTGCGTTATCCGCGCCTTGTGTGCCTAAATCGCAACCAAACCCCCGTGAAAGAAGTTGTCACGCTGGGAAGCTCCGTACCCGATATGCTGCAGGTTTTCCGCGTGAAAGGCCACGCCCACATCGACGACTTAAAAATCATCGACGACAAAATTATCGTTGAGGGTGCGATTAACACGGATATTTTGTATGTAGCAGAATCTGACTCAACGCCACTTGCGTCTTACCGCACGGTTATTCCATACCGTCAAGTAATCGAAGCAAAGGGCGCGAACTCCTCTATGGGCGTCGATGTTGACATCTCAATTGACCATGTAACCTTCAATATGCTTTCTCCGCGCGAAACAGAAACACGCTTCCTTCTCACATTCAACACCCGCGTAGTCGAGCAGGAAGAAACCCGCATAATCCGCGACATCGAATTCGCCGAAATAGACCCCGCAACCCTTGCAAGCCAAGCATCTATGACCGTCTACATCGTACAGCCCAACGACAACCTGTGGAAAATAGCCAAACGCTACAACACCCCACTCGACGAACTCCTCACCGTAAACGAAATCGAACACCCCGGTAAAATAAATGCCGGACAAAAATTATTAATTTTAAAGCGTGGTATGTAATTTTTGTTAACAAAAAGGCATACGCAGTTGAGGGAATTTCCGACTGCATATGCCTTTTTTTTCTTCATTTTTTTACCCACCCTATCACGCTTCCTTTATTATCAGAAACAACTCGTGCAGTGCGCGGGTGCATATTAAATAAAATAATTTTTGCTCACGAAGGGTTTGCGGCTGTTTGAATGCGGGGCAAATTACAACGTCAAACTCCAAGCCTTTTGCGAATGATGCCGCCATTACCATAATGCCTTTTGGAAGTATTTGAGACTCTGCGTTAATTAAATTAAGCGGGCGTGGAGTGTTTCCCTGTGGCAATAATTTTTTAAACTGCGAGTGAAACACCTTTGCCTCGCCGATAGTAGGCAACAGAATGCCGACGGTATTGTAATTGGAGGAAAGTTTCCCCAGAATTTCCAAAGCCATTTGCGCGGGGTTTGTACTTTGCTCTATTACAGGTTCTCTGCCGTTACGCAGGAAAATGCCCGGGTCTTGCGTGTCGTTGTCGGTTTCGCTCGTGCCTAAAAGCGAAGCGGCGAAGCGCATTATTTCGTAAGTGGAGCGGTAACTCTTAGTTAGGGGAATCACTTGCGCTTGTGGATAAAGGGCGCATAGTTCTTCCGTCTCGTTAATGTTTATTTCGGGGAAAAGGGCTTGGTTTGTATCTGCAAGTACGGTGAAGTGGCTTGCGGGATACAATTTACGCAAAATTTTATGGTGTAAAACACTAAAATCCTGCGCTTCGTCCAGCAAAATATGTTTTACGGTTTTTTCGCCGGCTATCCGCCCGGTTAATAAGTCGATATAGAAAAGCAACAGCGCGTCTTCGAAGAAAAATGAATCCATGCGCAGGGCATCGCGGGCGGGGGTGAATGGAATTCCGTGGGTTTTTGCGACGTTTTTCAGGCATTTTTCTAATATTTTCGACGCAAACGGAAAAGAACGGTTGCGAATATCCGCCAATGAAATGTTTTGCTCCTCGTCGAATTTTGCGCGGATTATTCCGTCGGGAAAATTGTCGTCGTGAATTTCGTTAAAAAGCCCTGTAATTTTTCTTGAATTTGCTTTGAAATATTCATTATATCTTTGCGTTGTGTATGAAAGAACGCGCTCAGTTTTTGACGCAAGAGTGCCGGAAACAGTGCGGTCGCTGTATAGTGAATTTAAACGGTCGCGGCTACAAATTTTATCGTTGTAAAAAAATACATCTTCAAAAACGGGCGTGTAAGACGAAATATATTTTTCAATTTCACTAAGAAATTCCGGCGAAAATTTTATTTTAAGCCAAGCAATTCGTATTTCGTCTAAGTTTTCGCTAATAGCTTCCAACATTTGTTCTTGTCCACGAAATGCCCGCCCGCCGCGGGACTTTTTTGCGTTGTTAAGCAACATATGAAAATCCAGCGTTTGCACGTCTTCTTCGCCCAGCGCGGGGATAATGCCCGCGATATATGACGAAAAAATCTCGTTCGGCGAAAAAATGCGTACTTTTGAGGAATTCAAACTGTCACGGTGACGGTATAAAAGATACGCAAGCCTATGCAAGCCAACGGATGTTTTGCCGCAACCCGCCGGCCCGTAAACCAATAGAGTTCCCGCTTCGGCACGAATAGCGCGGTTTTGGTCTGCTTGAATCGTGTTTATAATCGTTTTAATACGCGCTTCGCTTGCTTTTGAAAGCTCAAGCCGCAGAATGTCATCCTCAATTGCAATATCATTGTCAAAAAGATATAAAAGCTCGCCGTCTTCAATTTGATATTGCCTTTTTAACGTAATTTCCCCGGAAATAACCGCGCCCGTTCCCGGCACGGAAAAAGAAGCCGCGCCCGTGCCATAATCGTAATACAGGCTTGAAATAGGCGCGCGCCAGTCGTATACGTGAAAGACATGCGTCTCATCGTCAAACAGCGAATGCCGCCCGATGTAGATTTGCTCTGTTTCGCTATTTCCTTCGATAAAATCTATCCTTGCGAAGTACGGAGATTCCAGCATTTTTCCCAGCTTTTTTATTTCTTCAGAGGCTTGAACGTATTGGTTTTCGTGCCGTGCTACTTCTTCGGCAAAAATTGTCAGGTCTGCTACATCGTCGAAGTCGCGCAGCACAATCCGTGCTTCGCGCCACATTTCTTTTCGCACGTCCAAAACACCCGTGCGTTTTGCCGCCAAGCTTTCACCCAAACTGCCTATCTTTGCAAGTATGTTTTCTTTCACTATCGTCAGTTTTTCATTCTCGTTCTGCATTTGAAACCTCCACCGCTTAAAATCACGGTATATTTATATACTCGCGAACGTAAACCTCTACCGCACAGGCGCGAGTATAACATATGTTTCCCTAAATTTCATTATTTACGTGGGAAAGCATGGTATTTTCCTTGACAAAGATAAATTATTCGTATAAATAAAGCACAGTCGTTGAAAGGGGTAACATTAAATGTCAAGCACTAGCGCGGTCAGGGAATTTTTTCAAAAGCATATATTTTTTTTGCTTGGCGGAGTGTGTGTTTTTATTGTAGGAATTATTTTTATTGCAAGCCAAAGAACGGCGACGGATGTTATTCGTGACGGCGAAATTATTTTTGACGCGCAAGATGCGAAGGATGTGCCTGTATCTTCATCTGCCGTTGAGACTGATTACATCATTGTACATATAGATGGGGCAGTGAATTTGCCCGGGGTTTTCAGTTTGCCTGCAAGCGCAAGGGTTGAAGACGCATTGCTTAAAGCGGGCGGCGCAACCGCCGACGCAAATTTATCCGGCATAAACCGCGCCGATTTTCTGCAAGACGGAATGAAAATAAATATCCCCGCGCAAGGCGAGGACCTGGATGAAATATTCATTTTCGCAACCGAACCCGCCGGGCGCGGCGGAATAAACAGCGACGGATTGATAAATATAAACACAGCAACCCTCACCGAGCTTCAAACCCTGCCGGGAATTGGCTCAGTTAGGGCAGAAAGTATAATAAGCTTCCGCGAAACCCACGGAAATTTTTCAAACATAGAAGAATTAATTAACATATCCGGGATAGGCCCAAGCATAATGGAAAGACTCCGGGACAGGGTTACAGTAGAGTGAAATACCGGCCTCTTTATTCAAAATAAAATAACATTTGCCAAGTTTACCTGTCAACAGGGGATTTAATTATATTTTCGTTTAAACAGGACGCTGAAATATGTGTCCTTTTTTTGTAATTTTATTATCTATGCGACGGGTTGACTTTTGTGGTTGACATAGTGGGTTGATTTTAAGGTTGACAAATTTGGATTTTTCGCATACTCTTTTGATATACCAAGAAATGGGAGGTGAACCTATGTTCAATGGAGAAAGATTGGCTGAGATACGCATCGTCAGAAACATGACCCAAGAGCAATTAGCAGTTCCGCTAGGGATATCAAAGCAAATGGTTTCAAGGTATGAAGACGGAAAAAACATACCGCAAAGTGAAACGGTTAAAAAAATGGCGCAGCTTTTGTCCATACCGATAAAATGCTTTTATAAAGATAATTTTGCTTTTGACACAAAATCTTCCACAGTATTTTTTAGGGCTAATATAGACACCTCAAAAAAAGTAAGGGAAAACATTAAAATTGCAGGTAAATGGGGTTATGAAATTTTAAAAGCAAATGAAAAATTATCAAACCCTTTTTTAACACTTTCGATAGACAATAATCTAACCATCCCCGAAAAAGCAACCGTGCTTAAACAGAAATGGGGTATCGGAGATAATCCGGTTGAAAATATGGTGGCGTTGCTGGAGATACACGGGTTTAATATTTTTACTGTTGATTTCCCCGGATTAAAAACAGAAGCTTGCTCACAAATTATAAATGGCATTCCAATAATCGTGATAAATAAAAATATTGGAACCGCTGTTCGACAAAGATTTAGCTTGGCGCATGAGTTAGGTCATATGATATTGCACAGAGGAATTGCCCATTGGGATTTTGAAATTAGAAATACAGAGCTTGAAAAAGAAGCACATGAGTTTGCCGAATATTTTTTATTGCCAATGAAAGGTTTTGAAAAATCGCTTTTACCGCTCAAGATAGAGAAACTGATTGAGTTAAAAAGGAAGTGGAAAGTTTCATTGGCGGCATTGGCTATGCATTGTAAAAACACCGGATTAATTGATGCTTCGGAGTGCGATGCTCTTCATAGATTTATCAGTACCCGTGGATGGAAAAAATTTGAGCCGTTAGATGATGAGTTTGAGTACGAAAAACCATATGCGATGGGGCAACTTGCGTTAAGCACAGCAACGGATAAAGATACTTTTTTAGAGTTTTTTGACAAGGTACTGTTACCCGCAGATATCATTGAAAGTTTATGTTCTTTGCCAAACGATACATTCACAGGCATTTTGAATGGTTCGTTTGATATGAACGATACAGCCGGGTTTGAGCAACTGGATTTGTCTGATATTGGAGGTGACCACAATGCTTAGAGAGGTATCACTTGAAGTAATCAGAAAATGTTCAAGCAACTGTTTGCACTGCTCTTCTTTATCAAATGAGCATTGTACAGAAATTTTAGATTATGAAATATTTCCCGAACTTGCTGGGGATACAGTCGCATTAGGAGGGAAGACGATTTGTTTTTCAGGGGGAGAACCGTTTTTACACGACAAAATTTCCAATATGATAAAACTTACTTCATCTCTCGGATTACAAACATACGTTTACACTTGCGGAATTGTATTTGATGAAAAAAACAATAAAACTTCAATTGATAAAGATATTTTAAAAGATATTTCCCCTTACGTAACTAAACTGATATTTAATATTGAGGCTGCAACACCTGACATATATGACAAAATCATGGGAACAACCGGTTGCTTTGAAAAAATGAAGCAATCCATTTGTGATGCCCATGATTTAGGCATTACAACAGAGGCACATTTTGTGCCTATGAAATTGAATGTAGATGAAGCGGAAGCTGTCATAGATTTATGTAACAGTCTAAATGTTTCAAAATTAAGTTTTTTACGATTAGTTGCGCATGGCCGTGCGCAAGAAAACGAAGAAATGATTTTGTTGCCTGATGCGGATTTAGAATTATTCAAGACCGGATTAGATAAATTATCTAAACAGTCAAAAGTGGAAATTCGTATAGGGGTCCCCCTTTCTGCCAATAAACTTCAACATAAGTGCGAAGCGGCAATCGGAAAGCTAAATATCAAATACGACGGCACTGTGTTTCCTTGCGAAGTATTTAAAAATGACCGCATATCCCGTCACTTAAAGGGCACGGTACCCGAAAATATCTATAAAAAACCGTTGCGGGAAATATATCTCAATTCAACATATCTGAACATTGTCAGAGAGTTATCAAAAAACTTTCAATGCAACGATAATTGTGAAACATGCATAGGGCAGTATTTGATAACCAAAGAAGGGGTTATGTAAAATGAGTATATATAAAGACCGTGATTTGCTGAAGAAATGCATTGAAAGAGAGGCAACTGACTTGTTCCCTGCGTCAGTATGCTGCCATCCCCTTGATGAAGAAGTGGTTAGAAAACTTCAAAATCTGTGGTCAAAATTTGACACAGATAGTGATGATTTCAGAATATTTAAATTCCGCAAAGAGTTTATAGACCCATTGTGGAAAATGCTCATCGAGAAAGCAATAAAATGTTTACGGTATTATGACACAAGGGAACCATTTTCAGGCAACCCCGGTCAAAAGGTTCCAAAAGCGTATGGGATTGTTGAAATTAAAAAATATTATGACCAGTATACAGATTTTGAAAGCGTGTTATACGGTGCCAACAGTTACTACAGAGACCATGTCGTTCACGTTTTTAGAACATGGCTACTTGGCGTTAGGCTGTTAGTTAAAAACAATGGTGAATATCTAAATGAAATTAAACTCCATGAAAAAGACATGGATGTAGCTTTGGAAAATTCCGAGAAGCTTAGTATGTGGACAATCATTGCACTTACCCATGATTTGGGATACCCTTTGCAAAAGGCAAAAAGTATCATTGATACTACAAAATCCATGGTGTCTACTTTTATTTCCAATCCCGATATATCGTTGGACTTTTCGTTTCATGGTGTACAAAATTACATGAATGACTTTATTGTCCGCTTGATGAGTTCGAGAATGAGGAAATCAGATAAAAATGAGCAAACTGACGTAGAAGAAGCTGAAAGTATGTATGCCGCAAGATTGCAACCCAAGTATTACTTTAAATTCCTCAAGTCTTTAGAGGAAAACCAGCATGGGATATTAAGTACATTAATCATTTATAAGCTTCTGACATATTTTATAGAGTCCGATTTTAACATTAACGAAGACTACCTTTTTGATGAGGATGATGCGCGGCAATTCTATATTAGGCGTGAGATATTACGGGCTATTGCGTCTCATACATGCGATGATGTATATCAACTGTATATGACATCTTTTTCATTTTTACTGCGGATTTGTGATGACGCACAAGAGTGGGGTCGAAAAAATATTACCGAGCTTTATGTTAAATCCGCAAAAGTATATGAGCTTATAAAACTTGACTTTATTTTTGATAATGCCAACGCTTCACACAACTGTATTGTTGAGGAAAAACTTGAAATTTCTGACGAACAGGACGCTGTTATTTCAGCGATAAACCGATTCAGAAAACAAGCACTTGTGTATGTAATGATTTTCCGTGATGGACAAGATACAGTATCGCGTGATTTTTCGTTTGAGAGGAAACTAACTATTAAGTGTAGTGGATTGGTAATAAATCTATCTTTGGAAATACCTAAAGAAAGTAAGTCGGAGCTAAGCGTAACTATTGAATATGTTTCTGATGGTAATACCAATAAAAAGTTTTCAAAGGAATTTTTTAAAGATATAAAAGGGATTGAAGAACAATTTAAGATAGTGGACAGAAATGATAGCGTTGTAGATGAAAACTCATATCAGGAATGGAAAACCGGGACGTTTACTATATCGTTATTGGAATAGCGTTATGGAAAATTTAACGCTGGAGATATCAACAAAAACAAATTCCGCGGATATTCTGTATTTCGTGGATTTTTGCGTTGAATCTGTAAATAGAGTATCCGCGCATATTGATAAAGAGAAATTCGACGAACTCTGTTTGACCGGATGCCCGAATTTCAACAAAAAATGGTCTTGTCCGCCATATGCGCCATCGTTTTTGGATTTTACAAAAAACTGGGAAACGCTGTGTGTTTTATACGCATATACAAACATGTCACAATTCGCGTATATAAAAAATGACTACTTGAAAATTAAGGCCGCAAATGTAATATTAAAATCCAGAATTGATGGATTTCTCCGTCAAATATCCTCAAAGTATGGAAATTACATTTCAACCGGTAGCTGCCGCCTATGTAAACCGTGTAAGTGCAAGTTGCAGCTACCATGTAAGCGACCCGTGAAGATGACATACAGCTTTGAAGCTATGGGTGTTAATGTAGGGAGTTTAGTTGACGAATTCTTTCAAAAACCACTGTTATGGTACTCGCAAAACAACCTGCCTGAATATACATCCGTTGTTTGCGGGTTATTGACAAACTTAAAAATTACAGAGAATAACCTGAGAGATGAATATTTGCGGTTTACTAAGATTTTCAACAAGCCAAGTTCTTAATTGTATTTTCGCCTTAACCGCACAAATAAACCCGCTCCAAAGAAGCCCAGCGGAATGCCGAACATTGCAACGCTTCCGATTAATGTTGTTGCTCTGCCGGTGATTAAAAGCGGCATTTGACCGGGGGGAGTTCTTGCGGGGATGAAAATTGCGGGGGGCTGGTCTTGAAGCCAAAGCAAGGAATTTAAAACGAAGTGCCAATTGCCTTCGCCGATGTACATAGTGTAGTTGGGGTTGTAAAATTCGCGGTTATTTACCGCTACGATTCTTGTGTAATACGCCGTACCTGCAATGAAAATGCGTTCTGTTACGGCAAGGGCTAGCGGAAACGGGCCGGGGGTGTCTGTTGGTATTCGCGACAGCGTTTCGGCTTCTTCATCTAAGTAGCGCGAGAACGATTCTTGCGACGTAAACCATAACGGTTCAATTTCAAGGGTGGTTCTGCGAACGGGGTTGATTCGCATTTCCGCCGGGAAAAACGGAACAAGGTTTGCGAAATTCCGCGCAAAAATGTTTTCGGTTATTTCATGTTGCATGATATTGGGCACGATATGGAAAAATGTGCGACCACTGAAAATATTTTGCGGGTTGTCCTCGAAAATTAAATAATCGGCAATGGAAATGCCGTATGCGTCCAAAATATTTGCAAGGTTTGGCGTTGCAACGGGCGCGAGGTCAAGCGCGAAAAACGCACTGCCCTCGGCTTCAAGGAATGCGAGAACACGCTCCGCCTTTGGCTCAGTCCAGTCGCGCACGGGCATTGATATGAAAAGAATATCCGCATCGGCAGGGATTTCTTCAAGTACAAGATTTATTTCGCGAATCATAAAATTTTCCGATTCAAGGAATGCAATCAGTTGCGACGGAAGCGAAGCCTCACCGCTTCCGGTTACATAATAGACAACAGCCGTCGCGCCCTGCGTTGTGCTGTGAATTGCGCGGGTTATTTCACGTTCTATGTTATAACTTTTTATTTGTGTGACCGCTCCTGTGAATGGGTTGACATCGAAATCCACCATGTTTTGCGGTTCTATTACGCGAATTCCCGTTGCGGATTCAATTAAGACGCTATGGTCGGGAATGCCGCCCTCAATGTCTGCTTTCTCGGCAAAACGACGGATAAGCGCGGGGTTTAACAACGGGTCGCGTGTTTCTACGCGAATTCTTGACGAAGCGGCGGCGTACTCATCCAGAAGTTGCGCGGTTATCCGCGAAATATTCGCGAGTGTTCCCGGCAATTCCTGCCCCGCACCCGCTATTCGCGTGATGGTAATGTCCTGCTCAAGCTCTGCCAAAAATTCGCGGCTTTGCGGCGAAAGTGAAAAAATTTGTTGTCGCGTGAGGTCAAACGACCGGTCAAATTCACCCGCGAGAAGATTTGCAAAAATAAAAATAATTACCGCAAGCAAAACCATAACAGTGGAAAATGTTCCGTAACGAAAGCGTTTGTCTATTATCGCCACCTCCTTTTTTCGATTACATTAACCGTCAAGTAGAGAAATAACGCGCTGAACGAAATGTAATATACAATATCGCTTACGCGCAAAATTCCGCGCGTGAAAAAATTAAACCGCGTGAAAATGGAAAACCATAAAAGAACACGCACAATTATTCCATCGAAAATTAGATTATTTACGAAATACAAACCGGCTGCCACGCCGATTCCAATTAGACCCGCAAGAATGGCGGCGGCAATTTTTTTCGTGGAATTATACCAAACTGCCCCGAAAACTCCGATTAAAAAAACCACAAACGCAAGCGAAGAAAACGTTGAGGTAGGCATACCCGCCGCAACGCCATCCATGATAAACATAACAAAAATCGCCGCCATTGTACCTACCGCGGCGATAATTTGATTTTCCGTAAGTACCGAAATAAAAACACCGATTGCGATACAAGCCGCACCCAGCAGAAAAAAACCGACATACGCGCCCGCAATTTGACTAATGGGAAGTTCGCCGTATCTGCCCAAAAGAAGCGGTAAAGCCACGGTAATAATCAACCCCATCAAAAAAAGCGAAATCGCGGCAAAAAATTTACCAAGCACAATCGCTGTAATCGTAAGCGGACTAGTAAAAAGCAATCTGTCGGTTTCCTGCCTTGCTTCCTCGGAAAAAAGCCGCATTGTAAGTACAGGTATTAAAATAAAAAAGAAAATACTTACATTTGAAAGCACAAATTGAAAATTCCCGTCCCCACCACGCACACATATCAACGTAAAAAAGATCCCGAATAGCAATAGCATAAAAGCCAAAAAAGCATAACCAATCATTTGTATAAAATAGGAACGCATTTCTTTTTTATAGATTGCGAACATTTTTAACACCTCTCGTTATTACTCCGCAACGAAACCCATTGCGGAGTAATAATGTTATCACAACCAAAGTAAAAATCAATGAAATTGATTGTATTTTATTTGCTTTTTTGAGAAAATAAGCATTGACATGTTACACGCATCGTGATATTATGTGCTTGCAACAATCAAACAGTCGTTTTACGCCATGAACGGGTTTTGCCAACTTCGGAAGGGGCTTCGCGCCCTGAAACGAACCGCACCGCTTCCGCTCTAATCTCTGTATCATGTTGCAACTGCATTACCCGCCGTGACACATATGATGGGGGTAGCGCACCGGGCTACGGTACCAGCTCGGCTTCGCTACCCAAGCATGCACCTTCGTATGCGTTGCGGCAACCCGCCGGGGGCACGTGACCCCGGCTTTACTTAAAAAACTAAATAAACAGAAAAAGTAAAGGCTTCTTGCAAAAAAGGAACTATTCATAACCTCGCAGGCGCGAAAAACGCGTTTGCGGGGTTATTTGCGAACAAAAATTAGATGCAATTAATTGACAAAAATAATCTAATGTTGTTATTATGGATTCTATAAATTTCCATTAGATGAACTTTAAGCGAGCTGAAAATTTTTTACTCGACTTGTAATTTGTTACATATGATGAAGGGGGCGAGCCCATTTACGTAAATTGAAGTAATCTCAGATTAAGAAACTTTTAAAGCAGAGTAAAAAATAAATCACGAAAGTAGGAGAAATTATGATTAGAATAAGAACATTACTTTCAATTTATTTAGCATTTGTCATGACCGTTGCATCCGTTGCATTTCCCGCGCATTTAGTATCGGCTACGGGGAATCACCATTTCACGGGCAATGGATTTGAAATTCGCTACACCGTACAGAGTTCGTGGATTAACGGTTACAGTGCCGCGTTGGAGATTATAAACACAAGTTCGCAATCTCTTGAAGAATGGACGTTGGTTATAAATTCTTCACCTGGATTGAATGCAGGAAACATTTCAGGCGGGAGGATTTTGGCTCAAAGTGCCGCAGAAACTGTAATTGTCCACGCGGAATGGAATTCGGTAATACCCGCGGGAGGAAAAGCGAACCTTTCGTTTAACGGAACCCACAATGGCGTAACGCCGGTACCAACGTCTTTTCAGTTACTTTCCGCAAAGGACGCAAACACAGCAAGCCGAAGGCTAATTCCCTTGACTGAATATACAGTTGAACACATTGTGCATCATGAAACCTCTGACAGCTTCAACAATGCCATTGTACTTACAAACAATACAGGAAGTTTAATCTACGGCTGGGAAGTGGAATTTGATATTTCGCCCGGTGCGGTAATAGATAACGCTTTTGTTGCTAATATTTCCCAAGATGTTATTCCGGACGGTTCCCGTGTGACGCTTTCCAAGATAACCGGAAGCGGAATTGTTTGGCATCCGGGCATGGCAATGCATATACAGCTAATGGGCACAAAATCAAGCGATGTACCCGTAGCGTTTTCAAATTTCGCTGTGTATGAACGGACGGCAGGAAATAATAATACGCCGACACCGACACCGACTCCAACTCCATCTTCAACACCAACGCCCGAACCAACACCGCCGCCGGGGGATATGCCATATATTAGGGTTTTGACAGTATTTCCGGACAGCACAGTTAATTCATCTTTTGTAGATATCAAGTATATAGCCGAACCCGGTTACGGCGCGGATGTAACGGAAGTATTCTACTCTATTAATGGTCGCGTTCATGATTATATATACTGGCATGGCAACGCAACGCTGGGGGAAGCCCGTGTATTTATTATTCCCGGTTTAAATCAATTGGAGTTTACCGTGCGGGATTCGCTTGGACGCACGGCTAACTATGCTATCGAAAACATGCCGTATTTTGACCCCGGCGTTATTGCACCGTTGCCCGAGGATAAATACAAAGAAACTTCCGTGGTTTACGACGACGAATATTTTATAAATAACCGGCTTAAACTTTGGACTGTTTGGCCAAATGACCACATTAGCCATGATGAAATTATTAACGCAATTGACGCAAGCGGTTTGGAAGCCGTGGGTTATTCACATGTTACAGGCAGCTACACTGTTCAGGTACCGCAAAATAATGAAGCCGGGCTGGAGACGCTGGGCGAAAGCTTTGTTGCCGCGCACCCGCGCTTATTTGAGGGATTTGGATTGTTGGGTGGTTTTATTGACGATGACCGAGGACTGCGGGGCGGGATTATCAACGACAGATACAATTGCCCTGATAAATTCGAAGACATAGCAAACCACGGTAATGCGGTTTGGCCTATGCCAAACCCTGCAAATGTAGAATACGCAACGCAAGATTACGTAATGCCCTATATCTACGAACACGGAGAATACAGAAGACGCTATCAATATTATATAAATAACCGCCTTATATTTCATTCGGCGCACCTAAGTTATGAGGAAATTGCCGAAATCATAGCTCCATATGGTGGAACAATTTTAGGCATTTCCCATATTACACGCCATGCCCTTATCGAATTCCCGACAAATAGCGTAGACGAACTGCTTGAGCTTCTTGATTTGGATAATTACGATTGGAGTTTAGAGGAACCGAATCTTCGGCATTTGAGGGAACCGAATCTTATCATAGTACAATCTAATAATATTAGTAATTTAGATGATTTCGATGAAAATATGACTTTCGATGCTGATACAGTGCTGCTTCACATGCGTAGTAGAATGCTTTTTGACACTTTTCCCCTTTCCGGTCGTAGGGGATTGCTTACCTCTGAGGGGGCGGATATATTTCTCTTAAATGAAGCGTGGCTGAACGGGGATGAATTTAACGGACTTGGACTGCGAGGCGGGATTATCAACGATAGCTTCTATTGCCCTGATAAATACCAAGACATGGCAAACCACGACCATGCAGTTTGGCCTATGCCAAACCCTACAAATGTAGAATACGCAACGCAAGATTACGTAATGCCCTATATCTACGAAAACGGAGAATACAGAAGACGATATCACTATTATATAAATAACCGCCTTATATTTCATTCAGCGCACCTAAGTTATGAGGAAATTGCCGAAATTATAGCTCCTTTTGACGGAACAATTCTAGGCATTTCCCATATTACACGCCATGCCCTTATCGAATTCCCGACAAATAGCGTAGACGAACTGCTTGAGCTTCTTGATTTGGATAATTACGATTGGAGTTTAGAGGAACCGAATCTTCGGTATCTGGGGGAACCGAATCTTATTATAGTACAGCCTGACAATGTTAATAATCTCCATGATTTCGATGAGAATATAATATTTGATGCTAATACAATACTCCGCATGAATCGTAGATTGCTTTTCAGCATTCATCACCTTTCCGGTCATAGGGCATTACCATCTGTTGATGAAGGCGCAGATATATTTCTCCTAAATGAAGCGTGGCTGAACGGAGGTGAATTTTATTCCCGTCCCTTTCGAGGATACCCCGGATACGAATTTGATTATGGAGTTGCCCCGGCAAACATCCAATTCGAGCCATTTAGTACCGACACTGTTTCTGCTTGGGGGCTTAATTATATCAATATGCCTTGTGCCTGGGTTTATAATGAGGCGCAAGAAAACCACGAAAGAAAAAACGTCCGAATAGGAATAATTGATACCTCAGTGCAAGCAAACCACCCACTGCTGGAAATTCCCACCGGAAATGTCCATACAAATATTCCAACTGGACACCCTCATGGTACAGGTGTAATGGGGATAATCGGCGTGAGGCATAGGCGTGACAGCGGAACTGATCCAGCTATAAATATTGCCCGTGAAAATCTTTTTGCTTTTGACCGTAATACGGCAAGTCGTACTACCGGGTTAGAGTGGAATATTATCAGAGGGGCAAGTGTTATCAATTTAAGCCAGGCTGTTCCTATTCGCGATAGAAGGGATTTTCAAACAAAGATGGACAGGTTATTGGGCTTGGGATACAATTTTATTGTTGTACAGGCGGTCAATAACGCCAGAGAAAATGCAGATAATGACAAGGAAAATATCACATATACTCCTTCTGATGCAAGCGAGGAGGTGCGTTTACGCAATAGGAGGTTACGCCGAAACATTATAATGGTTGGCAACCTTACCCCGCCCGACGGACCTTATGCGCAACCTGTTGAATGGGGAAGGATACAATATGACCCATCCCTTATTGCCAGTGATCACGACGGTGCGGGAAGCAGTTACGGCTATACTTTAGATGTTTTGGCTCCGGGAACGGGAATATATGTCATTCGTAACGGGATTTCTCAGACTCCCATAGCAAAAGCCGGCGCATCTTTCGCCGCAGCGCACGTATCTGCACTTGCGGCGTTAATTTGGGATGAACACCCGGGCTTTACAGGTGCGGAGGTTCGCAGAATTATCATAGAGTCTTCACGCCACCCGTCAAGAAGAATTACTGATATACGGGAATCCTTACGTAATGAATCTCAGGGGGAGCATTTTGGCAGAGACTATTATGTAATAGACGCACGGGCCGCAATGCAACTGGCAGAAAGTATAAGCTATCGCGCAAGCAGACGAGGACGGCTTGTAGGGTTGCTTGTTGCTGTCAAGTCAACAATATTCAACCCATTACCCTCTCCGTTTAACCATTATGCGCAACTTACCCTTACACCCGAGAATTGCTTTAAATCCGCGTCTTGCATTGGTTCCATGCCTTGCGAACATACTGCTATCATAGAAATAACCCCCGAAGACGAAGGGTTTTACCGTTTCGATAATCTTACGGTGTTAAGCGAGCACGAAATACAAAATTTACCGGAACAAGAGAGAAGCCTTGCAAACCGTTATAGGCTAACAATAACCGCCGCCGGTTTTCACCCTGAAACTATTTACAATGTGCATATTCCAAGACCGGGTGTGTCAACACGTTTTGATGATATAAGATTGGTTCCTCTTTCCGAATCAATCGCAAGCACAAACACGCTAGATGAAGATAGTCACTTTGCACCGTTCAGCATGGCTGTTGTCCCAATGAACGAACCGAGCGCAAGAGTAGGCGGTAGCATATACACAGAAGACAACGAACCGTTTGAAGGCACTGTAACCATTGAGTTACACCGCGGCATATATCTCCTTGAGCCGGAAATGCTGGAATGCGAAGAATGGGCAGGATTAATTGAATCACTTGAAATGCAACCCGTTAGAACATTGGTAGTATCCAACGGCAATTTTTATGCGGAGGGGCTTCCCCCCGGCAACTACACTGTAATTGTTTCGGGATGTTGTATAGACACGGAAATAGCCCATGTGATTTCCCACTGGGACGGCGATGGATACTGGCTTAACCAAGATATAATCGTGCGTACACGAACGCCAAAGGTTATAAATGATGCCTTTGAGTGCCCGGTGTTTCTACGGTTTGTTCAATCGAACTTATTCAAAGAACATGACGACCCTGTGTATTGCTGTGACGTGGCAGATGTTACCGGTATAAATGTTCAGAGATTTAGCATTAATAGCCCGGCAATAACCAGCCTTGCAGGAATAGAATATTTCACCTCTTTGCGCTCATTGTCCGCCAGAGGGAATCAAATAACTACTGTTGATTTTTCAAATAATAGATATTTGCGTGATGTTGGTATTTGGAATAATCAATTGATCGAACTGAATGTTTCTAAAAACATATATTTGGAATTCTTGAATGTTAATGGCAATCAACTAATCAGCTTGGATTTATCAAGCAACAGATATTTAAAGCAACTTCGTGTTGGCAGGAATCAACTTACCAATCTAGTGCTTCCAAACAGTTTGGGGTTTGAAGTGCTTCACGCAGAAGCCAACAATTTGCACAATGTAGATTTGTCGAATAATCCGGCTTTACGTTGGGTTCATCTTTGTGAAAATCGGCTTACCGGCATAGACTTATCAAACAACGTGAATTTGATAAATGGCGGTATGTGCCTTATCTTGAATTATATAACTTCAATTAATAGCATTGTGGGATGGGGACAAGCCGAACTAACTCAAGGCTTAAATTTGTGGTTTGACCCGTGGCGAACTATTTCGAGCTCGTCAACACTAACGCCATTCGGTTTAGAGTTTGACTTGTACGACCATTTGCCTGATACGTGCTGTAATCACAACGAGTTTGATTTCTTGTTCTCCATCTCTGATGTCCCTGACCCCTCCGATATCCCCGGCAAACATTTCTGCACCACAAATATTCCGGAATTCCCGGGGTTATAAGCTTATTTCAACAAGCTCTTTAAGTATGTAAAAGCGAGGGAGGGTTGTGTACTTTGCGTAGCAACTTGCGAAGCAATCACACAGCCTTCCCTCGCTTTGTTATTCCTTGAAAAAAATAAAAAAAACGAAATGACATTTGCAATATGTAATAAAAATGTTATACTTTAAATTGAAACAAGCTCGCCGGAGGACGGGTCTTTTCGTGTGGAGGAAGGGGTATTGTCGGATGAAAATAATTTACATAGTTGATGATAATGCAACAAATCTTGTAACCGCAAAAAATGCGCTGGAGGGTATTTATGAAACTTTCGCTCTACCATCTGCGGCGAAAATGTTCAAGCTTTTAGAAAGAATCACACCGGACTTAATTTTGCTGGACGTTGAAATGCCGGAAATGAACGGTTTTGAAGCGTTGCAAATTTTAAAATCGGACGAGGCGTTTAAAAATATTCCGGTAGTTTTTTTGACGGCGAAAAATGATACAGAATCGGAAATACGCGGGTTTGAGATTGGCGCGATTGATTTTATCAACAAACCGTTTTCACCGCCGGTGTTAATTAAGCGGATTGAAACACATATTGAAATGGATAAACTTATTAAAAAAAGCTTGCAAAGTGTGCGTAATATTTATAACGCAACAATAACAAACATTGCGGACATGGTTGAAAGCCGCGACGAAACAACCGGCGGGCATGTTGGCAGAACGCAAAAATATTTGACAATTCTTGTGAACCGGCTGCTAAAATCCGGCGCGTATGCGGAAATGGAGGATTGGAATTTAGAGCTGCTTATACCGTCGGCGCAGCTTCATGATGTCGGCAAAATCAAGGTAAGCGATTTAATTCTTAACAAGCCCGGCAAATTAACCGACGAGGAATTTGCTATAATAAAAAAACATTGCGCGGACGGCGAATATATTATTGATAAAATTATCCATGATGCGGGTGAGGACAGTTTTTTAATTCACGCGAAACTTTTTGCGGGATATCACCACGAAAAATGGGACGGAAGTGGTTATCCACGGGGGTTAAGCGGCGAAGGTATTCCGCTCGAAGGGCGCATTATGGCAGTTGCAGACGTATACGATGCTCTTGTTTCCGAACGCCCGTATAAAAAACCGTTCACGCATGAAAAAGCGGTTGAAATTATTAAAAATGACAGCGGCACACATTTCGACCCGAAAATAGTAGAAGAGTTTTTGGATGCGTCGGAAGATTTCCGGGTTAAATCCAGGAGTATGAATGGGGACGGTGAAAAATGTTAAAAATTTATACAGCGTTTACAAGGGAAATTGACAACCCGGCAACCGCCGCAAATGAAATTTTACAACAGCTTAATCCGGAAGCGAATGCGTTAAAAAACACGGTAGGCATCATTCATTTTTATCACGAATTTGTGGAAACAGGAGCCTGCCAAGCGGTCATAGACGCTTTGCCGTTTGAAACGGTGGGCTGCGTTTCTACGTATGTCGGTTCGTGCGAGACATACGACGAAGTCGCGTTATCCGTTACAATGATTACCGGCGACGAACTTGATTACTCCATAAAAACAGTTGATGACTGCACAAAAAAATCCCGCGCCGAAATCGCCGGGGAAGCACAAAAAATTTTTGCCGGGTTTACCGAAACAGATAAACCGAAAATTGTAATGCCGTACTTACCGGCAATGCAAAACTTTAGCGGCGACGATTTGGTTGCGGCGGCAAACGATTTTTCTGAAACTGTTCCGCTTTTCGGGACAATTGCGTTTAACATGGAAAACATGGCTGATTCTCATTATGTTTTGGGCAAAGGAAAATTTTCAACGGATATGCTGGTTTTCATGGCACTTTACGGAAACTTCCAGCCGAAATTCCATACAACGTCTGCATTTGATTTTGAAGAGGGAATAGGCAACACTGCAAAAATTGACGACTCAGACGGAACAATTTTAAAATCGGTAAACGGTATGACCGCCGTTGCATATTTAAAAAAACAAGGAATGGTAACTTCCGACAATGCCGTTGAAGGCTTGGTATGGGCACTTCCTGCTATTTTGGATTATTCAAACGGTACGCGTATTGTTCGTTCTTTTTTAGGCGTAGTCGAAGGTACGGAACATATTTTTGCAACGGGCGAATTGGAAAAAGGCGCGAATATTTCTTTCACATATTTAGATGCGTCTAAAACATTGGCAAGTACGGAAAAATTATTGGAAGAAATAAATGCCGCAAAGGAAAACGGAGTTATTATATATAGCTGTGCGGCACGGGCATGGTCGTTAGGTTCAAATCATTTTGCGGAAGCGGAAAAAATCGTTGAACACGCCGGGGAATACCGTGCAAATTACAACACGGAACTTAATTACAGCGTGGCTTATTCCGGCGGAGAAATTTCCCCTATTATTAACATCGACGGTAAACTTATAAATATTTTGCATAATTACACACTAATCTCATGCGCTTTTAGCTAAGGCGGCGGGTAAATGGAACAAGAACTGCGGGATGAAATCAGCAGACTAAAATCGGAGCTGCGAACGATGGACCGCGAATTAAAAAAGCAGGTACGCGCAAAAACATTTATTGAAAATAATTTAAACGTAAGAATGAATATGTTTCGCGCGCTTGCGAATGAAAACGAAAAGTACAGACGCTTTCTTAATCAGATGATGAAAAACAGCGTCGATTTTTTGTTGCTTTTAGACGGTGCGCTTAATGTTGCATATTACTCCGAAGTTTTTTTGCGGAATTTTCAACCGGAACAAGTTGCCGGAATCGAAGGAAAAAATATTATTGATGTGTACCAATTATTCACTTGCGGCGAAGTGTTTGAGCAATTACAAAACGGAATCGACGAAGCTATTAATTCAAGCAAAACAGTTCGCGTAGATATCGTAATTGGTTCCGGCGACAGCCAGCGATTTTACCGCGTAATAAATACTCCGATTCTTGACGAGCAGGTATTGTGCGGTTTTTTAATTGACTGGAGTGACATGACCGATATCATTAACGCGAAAAACGAAGCAGAAAGCGCCAGCAAAAGCAAATCTGATTTTTTAGCGACAGTGTAGCATGAAATCCGCACACCTATGAACGCAATAATCGGCATTGCGCAAATCGAATTGCAAAAAACAAATTTAACGCTGGAATACGCGTCTTCACTTCAAAGAATTTATAATTCCGGAAACAGTTTGCTAGGGATAATTAACGATATTCTTGATATGTCGAAAATCGAAACGGGCAAGCTGGAACTAAACCCCTTTGAATACGATTTCCCAAGCATGATTAACGATGCGATTCAGCTTAATATGGTGCGGATAGGTTCAAGTCCGATTGATTTTATTTTAGATTTAGACGAAAACTTGCCTTCGCGTTTGTACGGTGATGAGTTGCGGATTAAACAAATTTTAAATAACCTGCTTTCAAACGCGATTAAATATACAAAAAAGGGACATGTGAAATTGTCGATAGGTCACGTGCCGATGGAGGGAGAAGTAAAATTATTTTTCGTCGTAGAAGACACGGGGCAGGGTATGAAGCCCGAAGACGCGCGGCGGCTTTTTTCCGGACAATATATGCGTTTTAACGCCGAAGCAAACCGCGATACCGAAGGAACCGGTCTTGGCCTTAACATTACGCAAAATCTTATTGAGCTGATGGGCGGCACTATCGGAGTGGAAAGCGAATACAATAAGGGAAGTACGTTCTATGTTGAAATCACTCAAAAATCGGTCAAATGTCTGCCAATCGGTGCGGAACTTGCCGAAAGCTTGCGCAACTTTAAATTTTCCGGAGATAAGCAGTCCGCGTTTTTGCAAATCACCCGCGAACTGATGCCCTACGGAAGCGTTTTGGTTGTTGACGATGTTGAAACAAATTTATATGTAGCGGAAGGGCTTCTCAGTTCATACGGCTTAAGAATTGACACCGCACTAAGCGGTTTTGCAGCAATCGAAAAAATTGAAAAAGGTAATAAATACGATGTAATTTTTATGGACCATATGATGCCTGTAATGGATGGAGTAGAAACTACGCAAGAACTGCGCAAGCGCAAATACATGAAGGCAATCATTGCGCTAACGGCAAATGCTTTGGTCGGCAACGACAAAGTGTTTATGCGAAAAGGCTTTGACGGATTCATTTCAAAACCGATTGACATTCGGGAGTTGGATAGTATTTTAAATAGATTTATCCGCGATAAATATCCAAATGAAGCAAGAAAATACAAACCGGATACTATTTCCGAAACGTTGAAAATAAATGCGAAGGTGCTTCAAGTTTTTTGCGGCGACGCAGAAAAAGCAATAATTACATTACAAGATTCTTTTGCGAACGTCGATATGGAATTATTTGCAACGACAGCGCACGCAATAAAAACCGCGTTGTCGAACGTGGCTGAGTTTAGTGCGTCGTATAGAGCAGAAAAACTGGAAAACGCCGGGCTTAACGGTGATACAAATTATATTTCCGAAAATATAGACGAATTTATTGAAACGCTTGAAGATTTAATTGAAAAAGCCGGTAATTTGCTGTGAAGCATCTTTTTGTAATCAATCCTAGTGCAGCGAAGGTAAAAAATAATATTCCGCAACTTATAAATGAAATTTTAGATTTCTTTTCAAAAAACCGCCATTTGCGTTGTGAAATCCATGTAACGCGCTGGAAGCGGGACGCTTCCGGTTATGTGCATCGCTATCTTTCCGAAACGGACGAAACCGTTCGCATTCATAGTTTCGGTGGAAGCGGAACGCTTTTTGAAATTGTAAACGGCGCGGTGGGGCTTCCCAACGCGGAAATCGCGTCTTATCCTTTAGGCGAAAATAATGAATTTATTTTATATTTCGGAAAAGAATACGAGCATTTGTTTCGTTCGATTGAAACACAGGTTGCGTCGGGAACAACGCCTGTTGACGCGATTCGCAGCGGTAATGTTCACGGAATTTCGCATTCGCTTGTAGGGCTGGAAGCTCGTTCCAACCTGCACAGCATTGAAATGGCGGGACGTACAAAATTGCCCACGAATTATCGTTATATTTTACCGGCGTTAAAAGAAATTTTATTGGGCAAAGCGAAAGCCCAAAAATATAAAATTAATATTGACGGCGTTTCGTGTGACGGAAATTATATTTCAATAAATATTGCAAACGGCCCGTGCTACGGAAAAGAAATGTGCGCGGCAATTGACGCGCACCCAAACGACGGTTTTTTGGAAGTTTACATGATAAATGAAATGTCTGCGTTGAAACTTTTGACAATAATTAGCCCATACACAAAAGGTGAGTACAGAAAAGCCCCCAAATACGTAAAACATTTCAGCGGTAAAAAAATAGTAGTCAGTTCAAACGACGTTATTTGTTTCAGCGTGGACGGAGAAAATTTTTACGATAAAGAAATAGAATTTGAAGCAATACACCACGCAATTAAATTCGTGATTCCAAATGAAGTAGATTTAAAAAAATTGCCGCGAATTTATAACCATCCGGAGGAGGGTTGCGTCGGTGATAGATAAAAGAAGCGACTTAGGCTCTGTGGCAAGATTGTCAAGCAGAGTTATTGTTATTTTATACGCGATTATAAAACAACTTTTGTATATGACAGACGCCAATATTCTGCCGGCATATTGGCTTCACCGTGCCGCGGTAAGCAGTGTCATGGTCATTCTTATATTCATCGTTACCGATAAAAGATTTTCCGGCAGAACCTCTGCCGCGTTGGTAGGCTTTGCTTTGGCGTTGCCCGAAATAATATTGGCGGTATTCATTCCGCCCGCAGGCGGGAGGCATGATATTTTAGGCATCGCCGGATTGATTATGATAAATGTTTTAATTTTTTCAATTTGTAATTACATCGCCGGAACATTCGCAAGGGCAAAACGAACAGAAATAATTTTCGACCTTCTTATGGATTCCACATCGGAATACATGGTAATTATCAACGAGATGTCCAACGTTGAGTACATAAGCCAATCGCTGGCGGAATGGTTCGGTATTTCCCAAAGAGAATACGCCATAAAACGCCCTCTTCTTGATTTGTGCCGCACGAGCGAAATGGCGGGAATGTTTCAGGAAGTTATGGAAAGTGAAAGAACCGTCAACGAAAGCCAGCATGAATTAACAATCGGAGACGTTAAGCATTATTTTTTATCGTATTCTTCGTTAATGCTTATGGAAAACGGAGAATATGTACGAACAATTGAGCTTTCCGACATCACGCCAATCATGGAAGCTAAAAATGAAGCCGTTGAAGCAAGCCTTGGAAAATCGAAATTTCTTGCGACTATGTCGCACGAAATACGCACGCCCTTGAACGCAATAATAGGAATCGCGCAAATTCATTTGCAACAAAAAAATCTTCCGAAAGAATATATCGAAGGGATTGAAAAAATTTTTAATGCCGGAAAAAATCTTTTGGGAATTATCAATGATATTTTAGATATGTCGAAAGTTGAAACGGGAAAGTTGGAGTTAAACATCGCGGAATACGGTATTCCAAGTTTGATTCACGACGCGGTTCAGTTAAATGTTGTGCGGATTGGCTACAAGCCGATTCATTTTGTTTTAGACGTAGACGAAAATGTACCGTTGCGTTTGCTCGGTGACGAATTACGCTTAAAACAAATTTTAAATAATTTACTGTCAAACGCGATTAAATACACAGACGAAGGTTTTGTAAGGCTAACAGTAAAAACGAAAGAGAGCATAGATGATGTAAATTTAATTTTCACCGTTGAGGATTCCGGGCAGGGCATGAAAGAAGCAGATATTAAAAAATTATTTTCGGAATATTTGCGTTTTAACATTGAGGCAAACCGTCAAAATGAAGGAACTGGGCTTGGGCTAAGCATTACAAGACGGCTTATCGAAATGATGGACGGCAGAATAGAAGTTAAAAGCGAATTCGGCATAGGCAGTATCTTTACAGCAACGGTAAAACAAAAAGTGGAAGAATACTTGCCAATAGGTGCGGAACTTGCCGATCAGCTTCGCAATTTTAAATTTCTCGGGCAAAAGGAAAATTTGCAAATCTCTCATATGCCTATGCCTTACGGAAACGTTTTGGTTGTTGATGATGTTGCAACCAATTTATATGTAGCGGAAGGTTTACTTTCACCGTACAAATTAAAAATTGAAACGGCAGAAAGCGGTTTTGCCGCGCTGCGAAAAATAAATAACGGAAAAACCTACGACATAATTTTTATGGACCACATGATGCCGCAAATGGACGGCATAGAAACCACAAAAAGACTGCGCGAGCTTGATTACAAAGGCACGATTGTCGCGCTTACGGCAAACGCATTGGTTGGCAACGAAGAAATGTTTATTAAAAACGGTTTTGACGGTTTTCTGCCAAAGCCCATTGACATTCGGCATTTAAACGCTCTTTTAAATAAATTTATCCGCGACCGATACCCCGATGAAGCAAAGAAATACGCACCGCAAACTATTACCAAAACGCATAAAGTTAATAAAAAGGTTCTTAAAATTTTTTGTGCAGACGCACAAAAAGCAATTATTACATTGCAAAAATCTTTTGCAGACGGTGATATAAAATTATTTACAATAACGGTACATGCAATGAAATCCGCACTGGCGAACGTGGGTGAGCCCGGTGCGTCGTCAAGGGCAGAAGCTTTGGAAAAAGCCGGACTTACTGCCGACACAAGTTTTATTTCCGGAAATCTTGAGGAATTTGTCAAAACGCTTGAAGAATTAGTCAAAAAAAATACTCCGGCGGAAACCGCCGAAGAAAATTTAAACATATCCGAGGACAAGGAATACCTTGCCGAGCAATTGCAAATTATAAAAACCGCTTGTGAAAACTACGACGCAAAAACAGCATATGCCGCAATAGAGCGACTAAAAGAAAAACCGTGGCAAAAAGAAACCACGGTAACTCTTGAAAAAATTCACGACGCACTGTTCATTTACAGCGACTTCGATGAAGCCGCAGAGATGGCGGGGAAACTTAAATAGCCGTAAGGGCCTGCCGAATTGTCCTTACAGATTTAGTGAGGAATACATGGAATCCAGTAAAATAATTTCAGACCGCCGCGCCAATATACGCGGCGGTCATTTTTTTATGATTTACGTCATTTTTAATCCTCATCCTAAATTCGCATTAATCGCACATAATGCGACGGATTAAGGCTTGTAAAAACATGTATTGACATTAATCAATTTGCATGATACTCTAAGTTCAGAATATATATACAAAAAAACACCAGGAGCGTTAACGCGATGCGAAAAAATAAATTAGGCTACCTTGTTTTCGTGTCAATAATGTTGTTTGCTTTATTGGGGGGTTGTACTAAGTCTAACGATGGAACAAGCAACATAGAAGAAGTGGCATTCGATTATAGCAGGATTCTTGACGAGAATGGATTTTGGGAAGGTATTCGGGCGAACGATTATGTTAATGTTGAAAAATATTTAAGATTACAGATACCAAGACACATTCATTATGTTTCTATGGGTGCTCTCCAAAACGAAATGAAAAATTTTCTTGATTTTTATGAAATTACAGAATCTGAATTAACCGATGATTTTGTAGTTGCTAATCTTTCAGATGGTATCGGCTGGGCAACAGTTGACGAATTAAAAGAAGGGTTACGGCTAGAATTGCAAAGAGAGTTAATCATGCTATATGTAGAGCAACACCTTTCTATTGGGGAATTACTTAAACCGATACCCAACCATTTGATGCAATATATTGAAAGTGCTTTAGTGGCGGAATATCGAAAATTGGCAGAAGATAACGAGATGGAGCTGGACGAATTTCTTTCTCTTACTGTAGGTGTTTCAAATGAGCACGAGCTGTTAGAGAAATTCAGTGAAGGAAATATAGCAACAGCTATATATTCCTTCACAGCACAGGCAATAGCAGAAAATGAGGGTATTACCGTTAGCCAAGAGGATTTAGATGATTTCATGCTAACAAACTTTGGGTTTGGAGAATATTCGTTATTTGAAAATATGTACGGTAGGCCATTTTTAATGAAACTTGCTCTTTATAAAAAGGTTGTTAATTTCATTATTGACAATGCAATTTTAGAATAATTGCAGAAGTTTTTCGGAAGTACAGTTCCGATTTGTATATCCGAGAATATTTAGTTTACGGAAGGAGGATAGAGGTTTTTAGATTTGAGTTGCAGCAAAAAATATTTATACTTAAAAGGAGAGTTTTAAAATGAAGAAAAGTAAAGTGTTTTTAAGTTTAATTATGGCTCTTGTTATGGTGTTCTCTTTTTCCACAACTGCTTTTGCGAACACTACAAGGACATTCAGCATGCAAGCCGGCGCAAACGGCATGGGTGCTATTTTAACACCGGGAATGGTTAATGTGGATTCAACATTCCAATCATTCTTTAATGTTACCGGAGTATCCGGCACTGTTTCAGCGTTTCATGTAACGGTTGGTAGCTCGACAAACAACACTGGGGTTATGACAGTAAATCATCTTGGTATGCGTAATCCTAACAGTCAAATTGAAAGAGTATCTTGGAATGGAGCAGCAAACCAAAGGGTTAATTTTCCCGGCTTTTACGGAAATGCAGTAAACGGCAGATACGATATTTGGTTTAACTGTTCCTATGTTAGCGGGTATTATATTGGTATGACTTTGGTAAATCAAGCTACAAGGTCGTACAAGAATGCCACACTTTCAATTACATTTAGTTAAAAATATCTGATAGGCAAAAACGGTAAAACGGAACACAAATCTGGGCTTTTTGCTCAAAATTTGTGTTCCGTTTTACAACCCCTAACTGACAACGAAATAGGAGTGATAAAATGCAAATAAATAGTCTTGGCGGAATATCAGTTTATAATCCGAATGCAAGAACAAATACAGCAAACCAAATGAAAAGTGTTCAGCTTCCGGGGTTTGGTTGGGGCAAGGGCTTAATGCCAACACATACCACAACTAACAGAAGTGATTGTGAGATTAGAAGCGCTATTGTCGAATTAGCTAAACAAGATGCACGCAATGGCATTGATGGGTCTAATTTAGATACAACGTTAAGGAGTACAAAACCTTCCGAAGAATACCAAAAATTAATGGGTGAATTTGTGCAGTCTGTATCGCCTGACAGAAGTTCAATTTTCCCGGCAGCATTAACTCAGTTGGGAACGGCAACAAAGCTGCAAAACGGAAAGCCTCTTATAGATAATTCGCTTTTGGAATTAATGCTGAATGGTACAAAAGTAACCGTGAAGAATCCGGGGATACAATATGATTCAAAGAGTAAAATGATGGAAATACATCATTTTATGATTACTGCAGGCGGCGAGGATATTGGAAGCTATAGCATAACCTATGGCTGGGGATATAGTTGGACAAATGAAGAACAAGCAAGAAACATTGAATCAAGCCAACTATATCGTGACACTTGGCTTGCTGAAAGAGCAAAAATTAAAGAATAAAATTGGCTTTCCACACGACCTACACAAACCGAACAGGTAATATCCAATACGGAAATTCATTTCGAATAATTTTCAATTTTATGGGTAATGCAAACAAAAAAATAAAAGAAGTGCTGTAAAAGGCTTTCCTTGCCGATTTGAAAGCAATGGCAAGGAAGCCTTTTATTGCGTAAGGAAAACTCTAACGCCCCTTCGCACGGATGATTATATAGATAAAGATAAAAAAATAGCTTTTAATAGAGGCAAGTGTTAAACTCAGGAGAAAATAAAGAGACGTGGCGATTTTCAATTATTGAAAGGCGTGATGAAATGTCTGACAATTTAAATGAAATTCTGCAAAGGCAACAGGATGCGATATCACTGATTAAATCGGAGATAGACTCTGTTGCGCAAAGCGATATGAGCAGGGAAAGTGCGGCGTTAAGGCAAGAGATAGAAAAAATTAACGCGCAACAGCGTACCGCAATGGAGAAATTAAGGGATACGCAGGAATCAAGTTTTAATTATAAAACACGGCTTTTCAAACAGCTTTCGGATACGCTTGACAGGCAGCAGGACACATTATTTTTGCTTGAGGGCGAGATAGCTGCTATTGCGGAAAATGATTTTATCAAGCACAGTGCCGCAATGAAGCAGGAAATCGAAAATTTAAAAACGGAACATGATGCTGTAATGAATAAAATTACGGCAGAGCATGATGCTGTAATGGATAGAATTACGGTCAAATATGAAATCGCGCTTGAAAAACTTTCGGAAGAAACAGAGATAGAAAAATTAAAATCGGAGCATAAAAATACTTTAAAAACAATTGAGGTGGAGTATAACGCCGCAATTGAAAAGATGGTGATGGAGCAAAAAGCAACAGCCGCGAAATTACGGGAGGAGCAGCAGAAGAACGCGGATTTAAAAAATAAAATATATGAACAGTTATTCAGTGAAAAAATTTCCTTCATTAATAATGTGGAGGAAAAGATAAATATTTATTTCAATGATACCCACAGGGAAGAAATAAACCGTTTGAATTGTCTCTCCAAGTATTTAAATGAAAAAATAACTCAAATGCGCATCGAGTTAAGACGAAATTCGGTGGAAATTTCTGATGAAGTTTTTGCAAAGCTTAATGATGTCACGGCTCTTGCGGATAAAAAAATCGCCGAGGTAAGGGAGAAAAACGCCCGTTTAGCAAAAGAATTTATATCCGAAAGAGACAAAAATTTTAAAAATTTAATGGACGAACAAATAACCGACGAGCAAATTAACGAAGTAACAAAGAAGAATAATCTGGAAGCGTTTATCGGGGTAAATCTGGTAAACAAAATAGGGATTTTTTTAATAATAATCGGGTTTATTTTACTGTCTCGTTTTGTGTATGAGAACATTTCCGATGTAATAAGGGGTATTTTAATGTTCACCGCGGGAGGCTTAATGCTTGGTGTCGGCGAATTCCTAAACCGCAGAAGCAAAATCGCGGGGGTCGCGTCACTGGGGCTTTCGGCTGGCGGCATCGCGGTTTTATATATATCCGGAGCGGTTTGTTATTTTACTTTTGGGATTCTTGGAATGTACTCCGCCTTAATTATTTGTGTGATGATTACCTCGGCGGCTTTTTTCTTGTCTATGCGGTACAATTCCCAAACAATAACCGCGTTTGCGTTAATAGGCGGATATATGCCTATTTTCGCGATTCCCGACGGTGGGCTTCCGATAATTTACGGCGCGATGGTTTATTTCGTAATCCTAAACTGTTTGGCGTTGTTAATTTCTTATTATAAAAAATGGAATGTTTGTTATTTCATTGGTTTCTCGCTAAACCTGATTGGTACGATTTTTATTATTGCTCTTTCATTAGGCGCATTAAATATGGACGAATTAATAAATAAACATGCTCTTGTCATTTATGTATTTTTCGCGTTTTTGGTTTATACAGCCGTGCCGGTTATTAGCACCTTCCGTACAAGGCAAATGTTTAAAACCGAAGATATTATTCTTTTAGGGTTAAATACCGTTATCAGTTCCTTTATTATTTACATTCTTTTTTACGCGCTGGAGTTTGGGGATTATACAGGAATTATTTCCGTTGCATTCGCGGCTGTTTATCTGTCACTCGGCTGGATTGTGATGAAAACATTGCACAGCGAAAAAAATGTCTCTGCGCTTTTTTATTTAACCGGTCTTACTTTTGTAATTCTTTTTATCCCGTTCCAATTTAATATTGAATGGTTTAGCCTTGGATGGCTTATTCAAGGAACGCTTTTATCTGTATATGGAATAGTAAAAGAAAAGAAATCTTTCATAAAATCCGGCTTTTTTATCAACGCATTATGCCTTGCCACTTTTATTCTGGTAGATATGCCACCCGGTTCTTTGTCGCAGAATTTTTCATATAAATACTTTGCCGTAACATTAGCAAGCCTGATAATTCTTGCCTCGTTTATCTATAAAAAACAACAGTTCCTGCCAAATCAAACCGTATTCCGGATTTTAACCGCATTAAATCTGCCAATTTATATTATTTATTTTATGAGCGCGGTTGCTTATCCCCGTTTGTTAGATATTTTTTCCGAGTCAATGTCGCAAAAAATGGCAGAGAATTTATCTAATTATATTACCGGTACTGTTTTTGTTCTTGCGGCTTTCCTGCTTGCGCGGGTCTTATCTCGAAGCCTTCTTGTAGCCGACGGCGCGACACGAAAATTTGCCCTCTGCTTATACGTCATAGGGGTAATTGTTTCCTTGTTTATAAACGGTGTTACGGGAAGCTTCTATGTAGATGAACCAACGGTTTTGGTTGTCGCAACCGGAACCATGATGATGGTGCTTTCGAATATCGTCGCATTAATGGGGCTTAATGATTTTATAAAAGAAATTATTTTAGGCAAAAAGCTGGGCGTGGAATTTTATCCGATAATCGTTTCCGCGTTTTTTGTTCTGCTTTTAACCCAAAATCTAATGGTTCAATTTTATTTGCAATTTTCCAGCATGATTGTAAGTATGATATTTGCCGTTACCGCGGTTCTATGGATTGTATTTGGATTTATGAAAAGATATTCGTATATTCGCAGGTTCGGGCTGGCTCTTTCTATGTTTTCCGTGGTGAAACTTATTATATTTGACCTATGGGGTCAAACAGAAGGATACAGGATTATTCTGTTTATCTTCCTTGGGGCGGCTTTGGTTGTAATCTCACTTGTTTATCAGTATTTTGTGAAAAAATTAAGCGCGGATGACGAAATTCGGTAAGGCAGAAAGCTGTCTTGCTTTTCCTTCGCAAGACAGCTCTCTTGAAATTTTGTTATTCCATTTGTGGCGAATTGTCAAGATGAACCTGTCCGCCTTCAAACCATGCGTTGGTAAAACCGTATATTTCACGGAAGAACTCCAACGGTACGTAGGTTCTGTCGTTGTGAAGAAGCGGAGGGGGTATTGTATATTTCATAACTATGCCGTTTTGGGTTGTTAATTCGTATTCATTAGTTGTTGTACTAAGAGAAATTTTTCCAAGCGGGCCGTCTATCGTTACATATAATGCCCAGGGGCGTTCTGCGTTCCATTCCGGCACAAAGCCAAGCAATTCTGTTATAGCGCGAAGCGGTACATAGACCAGCGTGCCCTCTCTGTACGCGTCTGCTATGTTGTATGATGTTGTGTTTGTGACGTATGCAACACGTGCATTCGGAACGCCGCGCGAAAGACCGTTTATCGTGATAATTATTTCGTAGTTGTTCCAATCAACACCTTCGGTGCCGCTCCATTCGATTTTATCCCACGGGTCGAACAAAACCAAATCTTCATCATCGTTAAAAACAATATCCTTTTCAAGTAAATCCGGGTCAATTTCAATTATGGGATGAACGGCACGTTCATATAAAACGATGATTTTTTGCGGATTCGGTATTGTTTCGGGAATATCACGGTGAGAAATCATGAACTCTACAACAAGCTTGCGCCCGATTAATTCTTCGGGGTCGCCTTCAAATTTATCGCCGCCTTGAAATACGATTTCCGTTTCGTCTGAGATGTTTAGGCGGAACTGACGGCAGGAACTAATCCATTCATCATCGAAGCGGTCTACGATTATTCGCGGTAAATCTTCGGTACGGTTTACAATCACAACGGCAATGTGCTGTGGCGGGTAAATCATAATCATCGGGCGGTTATTATCGAAAAAGCCGGTGATTGTATCGCCTATCTCGGGGAATTCGCCCATGATAAACGTGTTGCTGTCAATGCCGAAGTCTGTATAACTGTATTGCGGGCCTTCCTCATCGTCGGGAACGGGAACAGCATGTCGGATTCGTATAAATTCCGTGTCCGCAATTTCATTTTTCCAAAACTCAACAACTTCGCCCGGAGTGAAACCGAATGCAGGGAAGGAAGTAACTTCGCCGTCAAAATCTAAATCCAACTCCAAATCACCCATTAAAGGCACAATTCCGCCGGGCAATGGTTCGTTTTCTTGAATAATGTTTCCGTCCTCGTCAATTATTGCAATTGCTAAAGCTGTTGCCGTCATTGCAAACACCATGATAACGGCAAGTAAAAAATATTTCTTCATAAAAAACTTCCTTTCGTCTTGCGTTTTTATTTTTTCCTATACATACATACCTTATGCGCAATTATAATATTACAAATTATGTTTTGTCTATGATATACTCCTCGCGAGAGGAGCATTTTTATGAATCGCATTAATGAATTTAATAATTTTCATTCGGGTTTTGTCACGCTAATCGGGCGGCCGAATGTTGGAAAATCTACGCTGATGAATCATTTTATCGGAGAGAAAATATCTATTGTTTCAAACAAGCCGCAAACCACGCGAAATAAAATTCGTTCCATTTTAACGGGCGAGGGGTATCAGATTATTTTTATAGACACACCCGGGCTTCACACCCCCGCAACGAAGCTTGGAAATTTCATGGTGAAAAGCGCGAACTCCGCGCTAAATGAAGCGGATGCGGTTATTTATATGGTAGAGCCACGCGAAAAAATTCACGAGGGTGATATTGCAATTATAAAAAGCCTTGCGGGTGTAAGAAGCCCGGTTTTTTTGGCTGTAAATAAAGTTGATACGGTGGACAAGCCGCGTTTATTAAAAATAATTGACGAGTACAGCGCAGCGTATAAGTTTAGCGGAATTGTGCCGCTTTCGGCGTTGACGGGCGAAAACACGAAGGCATTGCTTGATATAATTTGCACAATGCTGCCAGAAGGCCCTATGTATTTCCCCGAAGACCAGATTACAGACCAGCCCGAGCGTCAAATTACCGCCGAAATTATTCGCGAGAAGGCGTTGCAATATTTGCAAGAAGAAATTCCACACGGGCTTGCGGTAGACATCACTTCAATGAAGCCCCGCAGTGAAGACCCCGACACCATTGTTGACATAAGGGCGACAATTTTTTGTGAAAAAGAATCGCACAAGGCAATCATCATAGGCAAAAAGGGCGAGATGTTAAAAAAAATAGGAACCGCCGCCCGCCGCGATATTCAACGGCTGCTGGGTTCCCCCGTGTATCTTGAATTATGGGTGAAGGTAAAAAAGAATTGGCGCGACAATGATTTTCTTTTGAAAAATTTTGGGTATAGCGAACCCAAACATTGACAGGATATTATCCCCCTTTTTGGCGAATTATAAACTTTGTAACAAAAATGAAATATATTTTACCCAAGGGGGACAAGAGAATGAATGATAATCCAAGTGAATTTTTGTGGCGGGCGTTTGCGGCAACGGGCGACCCAACAGCGTATCTGAATTTTACGCATAGCCGCCGCAACGAAACGGGCTACAAGGGGCGGAGCAATGAAAACTCTGAAAGTACGGGGATTAGTTCTTAAAGAATACGAGACAGGGGAAGCAGACAAACGACTTCTGCTTTTGTGCAAAGAACATGGACGGATTATGGCTTATGCGCGGGGGGCGCGTAAGCCGCGCAGTAAGTTTATGGCTGCGTCGCAAATTTTTACATATTCAGATTTTGTGCTGGCGCAAGGACGCGGCTTTTTTTCAGTTGCGCAAGCCGATGTAATAGAAAGTTTCTACGACTTGCGCACAGACTACGACACGTTATGCGCCGCGCATTTAATCGCGGATGTTTGCGACAAAACATTATTGGAAAACAGCAATTGTGACGCATTTTTATTGCTGGTTTTAAAATCTCTTTCTATTTTAACGAAAAAAAATTTTCCACCGAAACAAATAACAGCAGTTTTTTTTCTGAAATTTTTCGACTTCTACGGACTACGCCCAACAACCGATGTTTGCGCAGTTTGCGGTATGCAAGTACAAAATAAATTTTTTTGGGGAAAAGAAGGTGTGCTGTGCGAAAAACACGGCGGTTCTTTTGAAATGTCAAAATCCGCAATGTCGGCGGTTTCTTTTATCTTAAACAACGATTTGCCACAGATGTTTAAGTTCGAGACGCAAGACAGCGTTCTGGACGAATTGCAAAACGCCGCACGGCTGATTTGGGAACATGCCATACTTGACTTACTATAATACAGGTTATAAAATCACAGTAATTCTAGGATGTGGAGGGGTTTCCATGCAGGAGAAAAAACCTGTTTCCGGCAACGAACGCGGTCGCGGAGGCGGAAGTTTCCAAGAACGCAGACGTCAAGCCGACTGGGTAATAAACGCGGCTACGGTTTTGAGTGTAATTTCTTGGCTTGTTGCGTTTTTCGTCCTTACTGTGATTCAAATGGCCGCTCCGGAGAGACGAAATTTTTTATCGGAAGTTAACATTGGTGCAGCAGCGCGCACAACATGGGACGCAACACTGTTGCCCTTTGCTTTTGGTCTGCTTGTCCTGTCTGTACTTGCCAGTATTGCGGCATTCATCTTCAACGCAATGCGTATGCGCAGAAAAACCGACAGATACCGGAAGTCAATACTGATTATTGGTGCGCTGAATATTATCGGGCTATTTGCTTTTTCGTATATTATGTTTTTTTAAAATCGCGTACAATACGCACAAATGGTTTATTAAATCGCTCCCGGATTCGTTCGCCGGGGGCGATTTTTGCTATGCCGGGGGGATATTCGGCAATTATTTCGGCGGAAATTCTTCCTATGGCTTTTTCGCTTGGAATTATTTCCGTTTCGGATTGCATTGCTTCACGCGGAGTTAGAACTATTTCCGGGAGTGCATATGAAAGTGTGTCATGCGAATCCGCGCAAGTTGTGGTGTATTCGGCATTATACCGTAAAATCGCATTTTTCAGCCTCGCAAAACCCTTTTCACTGTCCGCAACAGAAGTCATTGCAAGCAAGTGCCTACCCTTCGCCATTTCAAATTGAATTTTATACTTGTCCGCCATGATTTCGGAAATTTCTTCTGCTTTTCCGGCCGCAGAAAAAAGAAATTTCCCTTCATCAATATCAAAAATTGCGTTTTTTCCGATTCTTTCGCGCCCGGAAAGTTGCAAGCTTTCTTCACACGCCGCCAATTCTTCGCGAATTTTCCCCAAACGCGTTACATATTTCTCAAATAAATCGGGTTCGTTCCATAGTTTTTCCAGCATAAAATTGCAGGAAGCCATCAGCATGTATGAGGGGCTTGTTGTTTGCACGGCGTTTACAAAAAAACGCAAGCGTGATAAATCCACACGCGTTGTGTTAACGTGTAAGAGCGCACAGCCCGAAACCGCCGGAAGTGTTTTGTGTAAGCTGTTTATTACAATATCAGCGCCAGATTGTAACGCCGATTTCGGAAATTTCTCGTGAAACGGAAAATGTGCGCCATGCGCTTCGTCAACAATTAAAATTCCGTCGCGGGCGTGAACTTTTTTAGCAATTGCCGCGATATTAGAAACAAATCCTTCGTATGTGGGGCTTACGATAAACACCGCCGCACGCTGCGGTAAATCATCAAAAACGCACGGCGAAACTCCGCCTGCCAACCCGTCACTCATTATTTCCGGCAAAAAATATGCAGGCATTGCGCCGGAAAGTACAAGACCATTGTACAAACTTATATGAGAATTCCTCGCCGCAAAAAGCGGTCTATTTTCGGAAATTCCGCACATCGCGGCAACAATTCCCGCAGATGAGCCGTTTACAAGAAAAAAACTTTCTTCTGTGCCAAAAAAATTTGCGATTTTTTCTTGAAAACTTTTTATTATACCGGTCGGCTCGGAAAGAACATCCATGTTCGGAATTTCTGTTAAATCAAGCAAATGTAAATGCGGTGGGAAAAAATCCGCGTTTCGCTTGTGTCCCGGCATATGAAACGGATATATTTCTTTTTCTAAATAATTGGAAATATTTTTGTACATGTTTCACCTCTTTCTTTACAATTATGTAACAGATGTTATAATGTTTGACAACAGGAGTGTGAGTTGAATGGCATTCGATAAAAAAGCTTTGAAGATTTTGCTGGTTTCCACAGAGGTTAATCCGTATTCAAAATCAGGGGGGCTTGGCGACGTTGCCGGCTCACTTCCGAAAGCGTTGCGCGATATCGGCGTTGATATGCGTGTCGCGTTACCGAAGTACAAGAGCATTCCCGAAAAATATTTAACAGATGCAAGAAAAACTTCCGAATTTACCGTGTATCTTTCGTGGCGGGCGCAGAATGCGGCTGTCTACGCGCTGGATTCTTTTGGCGACGGTGATTCTGTTTATTTTATTGAAAACGATTTTTATTTTTCCCGCGACAATTTTTACGGCTACGGCGATGATTTTGAACGCTTCGCATTTTTCACAAAGGCCTCACTTGAAATGTTAAGCCAAATAGATTTTCAAGCGGATATTGTTCATTTCAACGACTGGCACACAGGTCTTGGCCCGACGTATTTGCGCGATGTTTACAAGGGTTTTACTTATTATTCCAAAACAAAAAGCCTTTTCACTATTCACAATTTGCACTATCAAGGCGTTTTCGGGCGTGATGTGCTTTGGTCGGTTGGTTTGAACGACGGTTATTACATTGGCGGAGATTTAGAATTTTACGGAAATATCAGTTATCTTAAAGCGGGAATTTTACACGCGAACGCGGTAAGCACAGTCAGTAAAACTTATGCAGACGAAATTCAAACCCCGTCATACGGTTACGGAATGGATGGATTGCTGCGTAACCGCGCCGCCGATATCGGAAAAATTTACGGAATAACCAACGGCATAGACGTTGAAGGTAATAATCCCGCAACCGACCCGCGCATTTTTGTAAATTTCGATACCGGTTCGCTAGAGAATAAACGCATGAACAAGTATCGCTTACAAGAAGAATTAGGTCTTCCCGTAGGAAAAATGCCTATGTTCAGCATGATTACACGTCTTGTAGAGCAAAAAGGGCTTGATATTCTTTCCGTAATAATGGACGAGTTGCTTTCAATGGACGTTCAGCTTGTTGTGCTTGGCACGGGCGAAGGTCGTTATGAAAATATGTTTAAGCATTACGCATGGCGTTATCCCGATAAGGTCAGCGCCAACATCAGGTTCAGCGCGGATTTAGCACAACAGCTTTACGCGGCATCCGACATTTTCATGATGCCGTCTGTGTACGAGCCATGTGGACTGGGGCAGCTTTTTGCAATGCGTTACGGCACAATTCCGCTGGTACGCAAAACGGGCGGCCTTGCCGATACTGTTACCCATTACAATCGCGAAACAGGTCAGGGCAACGGCATTGCCTTCGAGGATTACGTCGCAAGCGGCCTTATGTGGGCTATCCGGCAAGCACTGGAACTTTACAACTCCCCCGATTGGGACGTGCTAATTAAAAACGCAATGACCGGAAATTACTCATGGCACGACGCTGCAAAAGAATATGTTGATATGTATGAGGAAATTAAGAAAGGGAAATAAAATTAGTTTGCCGCAGTGCTTCATAAAGCACAATACCGACCGCAACGGAAAGGTTTAAAGAGCGTTCTTCGCCCGTCATGGGGATTCTAATAATTTGTTCCGGATATTTTCGCAAAATTTCTTGCGGCAGTCCCACGGTTTCGCTTCCGAAAATTAAATAATCATCGGGTTCAAATTTAACATCCGAATATATTTTCCCGCCGGACGTTTCCACGAAAAAGAAACGCCCGTACGGGAAATTTTGTTTTACATATTCTTCAAATTCAAAAAAATTATCGTACTCACGCACATTTATTTTATGCCAATAATCCAGTCCCGACCGTCTTAACGATTTTTCATCAAGAAAAAACCCATACGGGCGAATTAAACTTAGCCCACTGCCCGTCATTAAGCACGTACGCCCAATCGCGCCGGTGTTATGCGGAATTTCCGGCTGATGCAAAACAATGTTCATTTGGGTTCTCCATCGGCAATGTTTTCTAGTATCTTTTGGTTTATAGCCGCTTCTTTGGAATAGAACTCTGCCGCTGTACCGGAGGTACTTGGTTTGCCCATATCAGCATCTAATCCTCTTATTTCATGTGCAATAGCACGGCTCATTCGGTTAGATTCGGTTATTGCATTGTACAACACGCATTGCGTTTCGCCGATTTTATCTAAACTCTTAATTACAACATCAATCCGTTCAATAATTCTGTCCAAGCGAACTTCATTTTCATATATGTCATACGCGCCCTCGTGTCCTTCAAGACTGTTACAGCGTCCAGACCCGATATATTCACAAAAATTTGCAATCGGCACAATATTACCTCTATATTTTGGGAAAATAATATTAAAATTATAAAGTTCATTTAATACCTTTTGTGTTTTACTGATAAGGCTATTATTTTGTGCTTTTCTTTTATTTAATTCTGAAATGATGACATGTTGATTGTTTTTTATAATTTCCACTTGAAGTTCGGCTTCTTCTTTATCTTCTTGATATTTTTCATATGCGTCTATAAAAACTTTTTCAGAGTCATTTTTTTTAGAAAGGTATTCGCAGAAACTTTTGATAATCATTCCAACAGGTATTGCAACGCAAATAATCGTAAAAATCGGCAAGATAACCCGGACTGCATCAATCCAACCTAAAATGGAAATAACAACTAAAACAATACTACCGATAACCCAGCCTATTGCTAATCCCCTCAATCCTAAAAGTGCCTTAATAATCTCACCCCGGTCAAATTTAGGCTCATGCTTTTGCGGAACATCAGGAATTTTCACAAATTTATGCGCATCGGTAGTTTCTCTTATATTTTTTTCTATCTCGTTGTTAACATATTTTGCTGTAATTAACGCAGTTTCCCGCCCTAAAACCTCAAAAAGATAATCCTTCAATGCCAATGTTTCCATGATATCCCCCCTCGGGATTTAGAACACAGGTTTTTAGAATAATCCGCTGATTACCCCGCGGTCATCCACATCAATTTTTTCTGCGGACGGAACTTTTGGCAGGCCGGGCATGGTCATTATGTCGCCGGCAAGTGCAACGATAAAACCTGCGCCGGCGGATAGGCGTATTTTTTTTATTGTGATTTCAAATGCGTCGGGTGCGCCAAGTTTTTTGGGGTTGTCGGTAAAAGAGTATTGTGTTTTTGCTATGCATACGGGGAGATTTGCGTAGCCAAGTTTTTCAAGCTTACGAATTTCAGATGATGCTTCGGGGGCGAAGATTATTTTTTCTGCTCGGTAAATTTCTTTCGCAATTGCTTCAATCTTATGTTTAAGCGGAGCATTTAATTCGTAGGTGAATTGAATTTTCGAGGGCGTTTCCATTGCGTCAAGAACGGCGCGGGCAAGTTCTGTGCCGCCTTCGCCGCCTTTTGCAAACACTTCGGAAAGTGCGCAGGGTACGTTCATTTCTTTTAACGAATTTCGCACGAAATCAACTTCGTTTGCTGTGTCTGACGGAAAATTATTTATCGCCACCACACAGGGCAAGGCGTATTTTTTTGTGATATTTTCAATGTGCCGCTGTAAGTTAGGCAAACCCTTTTCAAGCGCGGCAAGGTTTTCTTTGTTTAGTTCGGTTTTATCGCAACCGCCGTGATATTTTAACGCACGGATTGTTGCTACAAGAACAACCGCGCTTGGTTCAATACCCGTGCGGCGGCATTTTATATTTATGAATTTTTCCGCACCCAAATCTGCGCCGAAGCCCGCTTCTGTGACAACGATGTCCCCAAGTTGCGTCGCAAGACGCGTCGCGGTGATTGTATTGCAACCGTGGGCAATGTTTGCGAACGGCCCGCCGTGAATGATTGCGGGTGTTCCTTCCAGCGTCTGAACCAAATTCGGATTGAACGCTTCTTTCAACAATGCAGCCATTGCGCCGGCAGCGTTCAAGTCTCCTGCGGTTACGGGCTGCGAATCGAAATTATATGCAACAACTATATTTGCCAGATTTTTTTTCAAATCGGAAATGCTTTCGGATAAGCAAAAGACCGCCATAACTTCCGATGCCGCCGTAATATCGAAGCCGTCTTCTCTCGGAGTGCCGTTTACTTTTCCGCCAAGCCCGTTTACCATGCCGCGAAGCTGACGGTCGTTCATGTCCATAGAGCGACGGAAAACAACCTTCCGCGTGTCGATATTTAGCGTGTTGCCCTGCTGAATATGATTGTCCAGCATTGCCGCAAGCAAGTTATGCGCCGCCGTGATTGCGTGAATATCGCCCGTGAAATGCAGGTTGATGTCTTCCATTGGAATAACCTGCGAATATCCGCCGCCTGCCGCGCCGCCTTTTACGCCAAAAACAGGCCCCAGCGACGGTTCCCGTAAGCAAATTACAGCCCGTTTGCCAAGTTTCGAGAACGCGTCACCCAAGCCCACTGTCGTTGTCGTCTTTCCTTCGCCTGCAGGCGTGGGGCTAATCGCCGTTACCAAAACAACTTTACCCGGCGTTTTCCCCGAATTGTAACTATAATCCACCTTTGCCTTAAAATGCCCGTACGGTGAATATTTTTCTGCCGGAATTCCAACCTTCGCCGCAATCTCCGAAATATTTTTAATTTGTGCCGCTTGTGCAATTTCAATATCTGTCTTCATTATTTTTCTCCTTTGCATTTAGTACAACTACACCCACGTTCGCATTGCGGGCGGTGTTCGAGTATTTTTATGTCAGAAATATGATAGATGTTAGATGCGGGCTCTTCACTGTTTTTGACACGTACGGCTACTTTTGCGGTCTGCCGTAAGATGTTTATGTTTAGAACGTCGCCGTCGCCGGCGGGGGTGCGAACTAAATCACCAATACCCGGCATTCCTTTCATTAGTTCGGCGTAGGTTTCTTCTTCGTATTTTAGGCAACACATAAGTTTTCCGCATACGCCCGAAATTTTTGTAGGGTTAAGGCTGAGACCCTGGTCTTTTGCAGATTTAATGGAGACCGGTTGGAATTCGTCCAAAAATGTAGCGCAACAAAGAGTGCGCCCGCAAATGCCTATTCCGTTTAACATTTTTGCTTCGTCGCGCACACCTATTTGCCGCAGTTCGATGCGCATACGGAAGGTTGAAGCAAGGTCTTTTACAAGCTCGCGGAAATCTACACGCCCGTCCGCCGTGAAAAAGAAAACAATTTTGCTTAAATCAAACGTAAGCTCCACATTTACAAGATGCATGTCAAGCCCGTGTTCTTTTATTTTTTTTGCACAGGTTGCTCTTGCATCTTCTTCGCGTTGACGGTTGCTTTCTTCCTGCTCGGTGTCCTGCTCGGTAGCCAAGCGAAGCACCTTGCGAATCGGCTGGGTTATATCACGCGCACTCACGTCGCGTTTTTCCAGCGCGACAATGCCGTACTCCGCTCCACGCCCCGTTTCTACAATAACGGGCGAGCCAAGCGTCAATTCCTCTTCTGTGAAATCATGCGGGTCAAAATAATATACCTTGCCTGCGTCCTTGAAACGTACACCTACTATAATCATGTAGCACCTCTGCATTTTAATAGCATTAATTCAATTGAGAGTTGCGTGTTTGCGTTTTGAGATAAATATTTTTTTGTTTGGGTGATTGCCGTAGTAGCGTTTAACCATACTTGCGGCGGATGCTGCCCTGTTTTTACGGCGGCGTTTATTTTTTTTCCATAGAGAATGTATAGCAAATCGAGGAATTCCTGTAAAGCATCTTTACTAAGCGGTTCTAATTTGCGATAAAGGGCAAAAGCTTCGGGAATATCCGCACTCCCGACAGCGGTGAAAATTTCTTCTGCAAGGGATTGCAATTCGGGATTTGCCTTGCCAATAATGTCGCCGCGAATTCTTTTTACAACGCATCGCGACAATATCGTCGGTAAAAAATTAAACGTGCTTGTTGCCAAAAATAAAAACACCCCGTAAGGCGCAGGCTCCTCGATGGTTTTCAACAAGGCATTCTGCGCCGCCGGGGTAAGGGTATCTGCGTTTTCTACGATAAAAATTTTGTACTTATATTTGAACGGCTTCACTGCCATCGGCATTATTATTTGCCCGCGAACATCTTCCACTTTTGTGCCGGTTACATAAATCGTGTCCGGGTGATTGCCGCTGTCGAAAACACGGCAACTAAGGCAACTTCCGCACGCGTTTTCAAGCTCGCAATTAAGACCCTTGGCATATGCCAATGCGCTGGCTTTTACTGCGTTTTTGTCTTCCCCTTCAAAAATATATGCGTGGCTCACACTATCATATCCAAAAGCAGACCGTTAATTTCGTCGATTTTATCTAATATTGAGAGGTGGTCTTTTTCTTTTTTCAAAAGTTCCTGTGCCAATTCATCCAAGTCTTGATTAACAAGTCGCACTATTCCGTATACGTGGTGACGGCCGCGACGGTCAAGAAAGTTTTCGCGGCTAAACTCGTGTGAGTGAGTTACAACTTCATTTATAAAATTGGTGATTAAACCGCGATAAGTTTTTAACTCGCCAAAGTCCATATGCTGCGCAACGCGTTTACCCTGCAACGCGATTTCGCCGATAAGCCCTTGCAAGCGGTCTGCCAAGCCTTCGTCGGAAAGACGGTTTAGTGTAAAACGGAAATCTTCCTGCGGGGCTTTTCTTTCCACCGAGTTAGCCTCGTTGAAACGTGCGGCAAGCATTTCCGAAACTTTCATATTTGTTTCCATCTTTACACCTTCTTGAATTCGTCCACATTCAGGACGAAAATTGTCGCGCCGCCCATCGTTACTTCAACCGGATACGGAGCGAAACTTTCGCTTGCGTTTACGTTCATTGCGTTTACAGACGTAATTTGCTTGCGGGATTTGCATTTCTTTTCAATTATTTCCATTAATTCGGGAATGCGTTCTTCTGTTACGCCGCAGATTAAAGTCGTGTTACCCGCACGCAAAAAACCTCCGGTAGAGGCAAGCTTTGTAACGCTAAATCCTTTCGCGCTAAGCTGGTCCATAATGTGAAACGCATCTTCGTCATGTATGATTGCCATTACAAGTTTCATTTTAAAACCTCCTATCATCGCATTATAGCATGGAATTTCACAAAAAGTCTATTCTGTCTCTCGACGTAAAAAAAATATGGTCGGAACAAGAAGCATTGCGGTAAGGCCACCCGCAAAACCGTTATTATAAAGATTCAACCCACCGTGGAACGGTGCAATGCTTGTGGCAAAACCCACGTGTAAGAACCCCGCCGCAACGCCCCAGTGAAAACCGAATTTCCTTGCAAGCGGTGCAAGACATGTGGAAAAAAAAGCCGCAAGAAGAAATCCGGAGTCGTTGATGGGAACACCCGTTAAAAGGTGGCTTACGCCGACGGCAATCATTGCGCCCGTGACTATGGGAATTGTGGAAAACAATGCTTTCCCGAACGCACCGAATCCGATAACTGAAAGAATTACGCCAATCAACGGGCCATTGTATGCGCCGTTTATGATAAACATAAATAAAAGACATGCCAGTCCAAGTATTCCCATGTGTATGTAAGATTTTTCACGAAATTGCGAAAAAAAATCCAGCCCGTATTTGTGAAACCTAAATAATTGAATAAAAGGCATTTTTTCGCCCTTTGTAATTGCGCCGCACAAAATAAAATAAAACGAAACAGCCACAAGAAGAATTTTCAAATGTAAATCATAGCCGCTGCTCCAATAATTTTTAAGTTCGTAGTCCACGCCGAAAAGCTGGAGAATCACAAACATTCCCATTGCGATAATTCCTGCCGTAAAGCCTACATTGTACAAATTATAACCCCTGTGCGCGGCGTGCATATGGATTGCAAGCGGATTAATCAGAAAGCCGATTAACAAACCAATCACAATACCGCATAACACGCTTACGGCAACAGGCAAATCCGTTGCATATGCGGGCAGCGTTACCGCCGGTGCAAGACATGTTGCAAGAATCGCACGCAAAACAGAGTCTCCGTACGATTGCTTCATATATTTTGCATACAAAAAGCCGCCAAGAATAATTGGCAGCATATTAACAGGATTTTTTCCGAAAAAAGACAACCCAATAGTTAAACCAAAAGTTCCCATCGTAAGGCCGATCGGCTCGTGCTTTGCCAAAACCAACGCACCCGCCGCCAAAAGTCCGGACAGCCCAACATTAACCAACGTCGCCCCAAAACCGCCCATGTAGATATAATCCGTAACCAAAATATCCGCGCCGATAATAATTACCCATAGTCCGCTGAAAATTTCCAAAGGAGAATAAATAAACCCCGCAATTATAAACAAAATAAACAAAACACTGTGAACTCGATATGGTTTTTTCAAAAAATTTTCTTGAAGATGCATTTTAAAATTCATAATAACTCACCCCCTTCGTGAGTATATCACCCGATAGCGTGTTTACGCAAATAATCACCGGGGGATTGACTTGCAGATATCAAGCAACCATACCTGCGGTGTACACCGGCCCTGTTAACACGCGCTGTACTTGTATGTCTTGAAGCTTACCTAATGTTTTACTGTTTCACCAAAGGTGTTTTTCCGGCCGGAAAACCGCTTCGCCGCTTGTCATATATGGAATATTCCGTGGTTAATACCCATTTTGCGCAAAATATATGCACGCGGTGGAAATAAAAAATAAATAAAATAAAAGACTTACATAAAAGTATGCGGCAAGTGCTCAATACATAATTTTTTTATTGATAAGAATACTGTTTCCGCGCGGAAATAGTATCACTCACCTTCCCGGTACAGGTTATGAATGATATGCCCGTGCTCGTTTGCCATGCAGAGGGTGTGAGTATTGTTGCAATTTTTCCCGCCCCAATAACAGATTATATAAGAAGAATTTTCAATAAAATTTTGTCAATTAAATACATAAAACCTTTTTTTACTCCGTCGTGCCTTTCACCCGTAACCCCAAAAAAGACTTTACATACCGTCCACGGTATGAGATAATAAAACTCGTGTTCGCTTTAATTCCGAATTATACGGTGCTATGGAATCTACGAAAAATACAAAAGGCTTAAGTTTAAATACTGTAATACTTTCCGCCCTATGTAAGCATTATGGCGTACCATACCCGCAACGCGATAACGAATAAATAGGTGGTAATTATGAAAAAAAAACACATCATAATTATCGTAGCAGCCGTTGCAATTATTATCAGTGCAACGATTTTTTATATGTTTACAAATAACAAACAAACACAGGGGGGATACAAAATGAAAGATACCGTTACATTTCATACACTTTTTTATCCTTTTGCTATTCCCCCAACTACCGATAGCATTTTAATACTTAATCTTGAAAACTATGTTGACGGTAGCATAGCACCTCACGAGAATCAAATATTTACGATTAAACATGAAAATATCAATTCACTTTATGAAGCGATGAAAAATATACAATCCAACATACAAATTAACGTGGAACTTGTTAGAGAAAACTACATTATTATTCGCACAAATATTAAGGATTTGCAATATGCAATGATTGCTCCTACAGTTTTAACAAGCGGTACGGCAGATATAAATACGGATGATAACAGGGCGTTTGGCTATATGCCAATGCAGGGAAGGTTTTTCGACCAAGACGTATTTGCTCAAAACTTTTGGCAAGTTGATGGAGAAAATATTGCAACATATATACCCTATCATTTATTTGATGACCATTTGCTTTTTTATCTTTATGATATTCAAAATTCCTCTGATGTGCATAAAAATCACAATCTTTCACATCGAATCGGTCATTATTACAAAATTTATGGTGACATGGCAGATTTCAAGGCATTTTATGAAAGTCTTAACTTATATGAAATAACAGAAAATGACGGTCAACTTATATTATACGGGCTGCTTCATAAGCGGGAATTAGGTTATTCATCTGCCGATATAACGCTTATTAATGGCAAGGTGATTCTTAATTTCAAAGAAGAAAATGGACAGCACTATGTAGCGTATTCATTTGATATAGAATAAGAAAAGCAAAACGCCACCTTTTGGAATAAACCCAATAGGCGGCGTTTATTGTAACAAAAGCCTGTTGAACTCTTGCGGTTGTCGTATGCCGATTTAATACATGGGTAGTACCTGATATAATCCCCATTTGCCTATTTGCAGTTACATGGTCAAAATATCCAATTTGTATAGCCAAAGCTACATAAGAACAAAATCCCGTACCGGCTACTTTTGTAACAGGACAAGTTCCCCCCGGATTATTTACCGTAGTTTGGTTTTGAATAAATGTCATATAAGCTACATTAGTCCATGCGGTAGGCTGACTGTTCATTGTTTGCATTGGCATAGTGCCGCGCTCTACATATTCAAGCACAGCAAAGTCAGCAGTCGCAAGAAAATTATCGGTTAATTCTGCACTATATCCACTCCAATTATATTCTTCAACGATACGGGCTTCAACTACATTTCCTGAAATGGTATGGATAAAATCTCCGTTCTCAATGCCGTGATAGTATTGAGTAAACCCGCCGTAATACAGTTCGCCATAAATTCCCGAATATGGCGATAACGTAGCCGCCGAGCGTTCAACAAATATGCCTGAATCGTTGTGGTAAATCATGTAGCCAATCGGCGTAAGTTCCACAAGGGTATATAAATTTCCGGCAAAATCGTGTAGTTCTACAATGCGACAAATAGATAAGTCAACGGGTGTCCTTCTTTTTGCAGAGCTGCTAGATTTATTAACAGAGTTTTCTGCCTCAATCGTTGCAATCTCTGCCAGTTCATCCTCAAATGCATCTTGCTGTAATTCCGCAATACGGTCATTGGCTAACTTTTATATTTTTCATCAAACAATTTTCTGCGCAGATATGTTGTTAACATCTATTTCCTTCGCCAAATCTTAATCTGTCGAGGTTTGCGCGATTTTTGCGCATGATGTCTGCAACTGTCTAAAACATCATAACATACGCATTGCGGAAATTTCAAGTATAGATTTTCTATTATCTTCGAGTGATGCTTATTGTTGGGTACCTATTGTAAGAAAATTCCGCGAATACGGCGTAGTTTTCACTTTCTGCGCCGTTTGAAAACGCGTACATACCTATTGTGTTTCCGACGAATCCGCCGGCTATGTCTGTGCTTAGGATGTTCGCGCTTGCGTTTTCGTGTATGGGAGTGAAAATTTCCCCGTCGGTACTGTACAGGAATGACAAGTTTTGTTCTTGCGCGGAAATTTTTAAAAATACCGCGGAAGAATTAATTTGCGTTTCCGAAATGATTTCTTGATTTTCGTTTTCTGTTTTTATCACCCGCAAGAAATTCTTTCCTGTGAGAACAAATTGAAAATTATATTTGTGGCTTTGAAAAATAACCAGTCCCGCACTTTCGTTTTCGGAAGCTGGGGAAAATTCAATTTTCGTGCGCACTTCAAAACTTTTATGCATTTGGCGAATACATAAGTAACTAACCGTTTCAAGTTCCGTGATTGCGTTTTTGTTTAGGCGCATAACAAGCCCGCGATTATCCAATTTATAATGCTCCCGGACAGGATTGCGCAGGTGCATTAAATTTAACGGAATATCGCGCAGTTTACGAAAATCAAAACTTGTTTGCGTATCAATCGGCGTAACAGGCAAATCCGGAAATTTTTCTTCCTCTCGCAAAAGACCGATTCCGTAATTCACAACAGGCCAATCGTTCTCCCACGAAACGGGAACAAGAAATGTTTCGCGCCCAAGATTTCTGAAACGCCCGCCGTAAGGGCGAGAAGCAAGTAAAACCATCCACCACTCGCCATTTTGCGTTTCAACCAAATCACCGTGACCCACATTTACAATCGGATAATTTTTTCCCAAATGGCGGTGCGTTAAAATCGGATTACATTTAAAGCCTTCATAGTAACCGGTTAAAGTTTTGCTTCGGGCTACGGTTATTGCGTGGTCGTGGCATGTACCGCCTTCGGAAATAAGTAAGTAGTACCAATCGTTTTTCTTGTAAATATGCGGTGCTTCCGGCCAAGCGGCATCTTTTAATGCGCTGTGCCAAATTACATACCGTTCGCCGACAAGTTGCATTTTTTCCAAGTCAAGTTCCTGCAAATATATTTCATTATCACCGAAATATGCTTTGTCTTTTTTTTCGCACGTACCGTGATACCAACACCTTCCGTTTTCAAAAAAAAGCGACGGGTCTATGCCGTCCGCACCGCTTAAATAATACGGTTCCGACCATTCTCCCGCCGGGTCTGTCGCGGTTACAAGAAAATTACCACCGAAAGAAACATTCGTTGTAATCATATAAAAAACGCCGTCATTATATCGAATGGTCGGGGCAAAAATTCCGCGGCTAACCTCCGCGTTTTCAAGCGGCAGCTGCGATTGCCCAGTTAAAATATTTCCTATTTGCTCCCAGTGAACCAAGTCTTTGCTTTTGAAAACCGGAACACCCGGAAAATACGCAAACGTAGACGTTACCAAATAATAATCGTCACCAACCCTGCAAACCGAAGGGTCGGGATAAAAGCCGGGCAGAATCGGATTGTTAAATGTTTTCATGTGAATGCTCCTTTTAAATTCTTTTTATTGAATTAACCATTCGCAAACACGCATCAAGATGCATTAATAAATGTCTTGAAAAAGGCATCAGCATTAATCCTGCATAAGTTTTATTACACCAGTAATCAACTAGCCAAAAGGCACTATCATGACTTGATACGGCTTTTGATTTTATAACTTCTGCTTTTCGCTCCGCTGAAACTTTTGTTTTCGATTCTTCAAAGCTCAAATTTTTTATTATCTCATTTGTATTTGCCATCACCGCAGCAATATAATCTCTAAGTTGATTTTTGTTTAATGCTTTACTGAATTCAATTAACTCATCGCGGGAGATTTCGTTACCTGTGGTAATAACGGGAGAATTTAGACGCTCATTAAAGTTTTCAGCAATGAACAACTGTTCTTTACCCGCGATTAAAATATTTGATACAACATCCTCAATCCGATTAATATGATAAAGGTGGTATGCAATGGGTTTATCGTTTTTGAGGGGCATTTTGCAAAAATCCTCCTCGGCACAAACATCAAAAATATAATCGCAAATGATTGACAATTCCTTTCGGAGTGCAAGTAAATTTGCCTTACCCTCGTCGAAGGATGCTTTTTTCTTTATGTTAGATTGGAATTCCTTGAAAATCACCGAACGTTCTTGTTTTGCTGTCATAAATATCCCTCCATAGATAAATATCTTTCGCCCGAATCGGGTAGAATTACTACGATGGTTTTTCCCGCGTTTTCCGGGCGAAGCGCGGTTTGCGTTGTCGCCCACATTGCCGCACCCGACGAAATGCCCACAAGAAGCCCTTCCGTTTTTGCGATAACGCGACCGGTCTCAAAAGCATCTTCGTTTTTGACCGTGATGATTTCGTCGTAGATTTCCGTGTTTAATATCGCCGGTACAAAACCCGCACCGATTCCTTGAATTTTATGCGCGCCTGCTTTGCCCTCCGAAAGTATCGGCGAATCGGCGGGCTCTACGGCTATTATTTTCAGCGCGGCGTTTTTTGATTTTAAAAATTCGCCCGTGCCTGAAATTGTGCCGCCCGTTCCTATTCCCGCAACGAAAATATCAATTTTACCGCCCGTATCTTCCCATATCTCCGGGCCTGTTGTTGCCTTGTGAGCGGCGGGGTTGGCGGGGTTTTCAAATTGCCCCGGTATAAATGAATTCGGCGTTTGCGCGGCAAGCTCTTCCGCTTTTTCAATCGCTCCTTTCATGCCTTTCGAGCCGTCGGTTAAAACAAGTTCCGCACCCAGGGCTTTCAATAATTTTCGCCGCTCAATGCTCATTGTTTCCGGCATTGTAAGAATAACGCGATAGCCACGCGATGCCGCCACCGCCGCCAAACCGATTCCCGTGTTTCCGCTTGTCGGTTCAATAATCGTCGAATCGGGTTTTAATAAACCTTTCGCTTCCGCGTCGTCAAGCATTGCTTTTGCAATACGGTCTTTTATGCTTCCCGCGGGATTGAATGATTCAAGCTTTCCGATGATTTCAGCCTTCGCGCCTTTTATCTCACAGTAATTTTTGAAACACATCAGAGGTGTTCTTCCAATTAAATCCGGTAAGTTGTTAAAAATCCTTGCCATATTCAACATCCTTCGCTTATAGTTGTTTTAATTTTACGAGAGGATGAAGCCACTTGTCAAAAATAATTCCGTTTTTTAAATCCACGCCCGGTTTCGAGCGCGTACTTCGCGCAATGCATGACACATATTCGCATAACGGGAGAATTTTCGGAGCGGTGCGTCTCACGCGCCCAACCGAAAGCGAGGAAGCCGCGCTTTCGAAGTTTTTCAAACGCGATTACCATAATCAAGCGTTAATACGAATAGGTCTTGGGGACTTCGAGCGGCAAATACAAAAAAATTTCCCCGAAGAAGGCGAAGGATTTCGTCTGGGGGATTTTTTGGCGGAATACATGGGAACGCCTAAAAAGCAACTTGAAGAAACTTTGCAGAAGGGCTCGTTTGCATCTGTAATTTTATCGGAGCTTCTTCCGAAATTTGACGAACCCCCCGCAGCGGATTGGTTGAAAGAACTTTCGCGCCAAACACGCCGCGAATACCGCGAATGGACGGAACGATACAATATCGAGCCAACACCGGTGATAGAAATGCTTCAATCCGTATCGGAAGCGTTAAATAATCTTCCGCAAGAAAAGAAGCCTACACCGCTTGCGAAGTTTTCAGAAAAATTTGCAAATTCACCATACGCGTTAGATTTTCATGAAAAGCACGGGCAACTCTTTCTGAAAGCGTTGGCGTTCAAGTTCAAACAACCCGTACCAACCTGCACAGAGGACTGCATTAACCTTCATCTTCGCGCGGGTTTATTGACATGCGGAAGAATAAGCAGCGTAACTATGCACGAGATTCAATCGGGCACACAAATACTCACACTGGAAAATATTAGCTGCTTAGAATATATTTCCGCGCACGGCGGAAAAGTTTTTATTTTTGAAGACCCATTAATTTTCAACGCCGTTTGCGAGCGTCTGAACGATTGCAGATGCACAATAATTAACCCGACAAACGGAAACAGCGCGGCATTTTTGCATCTTTTAAGAATATTTCTCGCAGCGGGGAATACCATGCACTACGCCGGCAACATTAATTTTAAAAGCCTGGAATTCGCGGATAAACTCTGTGTGGATTTCGGAAAGAATTTAATTCCGTGGCGTTACAGCCGTGAAGATTACGAATTCATTTTGTCACAGAAAAATTTTATACTGCCCAGCGAAAAAAAGCATATTTCGCTGCATAACGAAACTTTGGCATCGTTGTTGTCTTTAATGCGAAAAACCGGAAGGACAGCATCGTCCATGCCGCTTATTCCGCATTATATCGAGGACATAAAAAATATAGTACATTCGCAAAATAAATGATATACTCTAAGAACTATTCTAAGACTTTTCATTTGGGGTGAAAAATTTGCCGCTTCCTATTGATGTAAAGCCTTATGTGCTTAACGGCGTTCTTGGCGGAGACAATTATCTGACACATTACAAAGCTTCAAACGATGACGGAGAGTCATTTATAATTACAGAATTTTATCCGGCATACATGGTAAAGCGCGAAGACGACGGTACGCTTGGAATTTCCGAACGGTTTACGAAGGAATACACACAAGACCGCGAAGAATTTATAAGGCGTGCAGAGGGTTTTCGGGAAGCGGGTAATGCTTCCTTGCACCCCGTTGTTGAAATTTTCGAGCGGAACCACACGGCATATATTGTTCGCCGCACATGCGGATTAACGTCTCTGGACCAATTCATGGGAAGTGCTACAATGGATTTTGACGAGGCGTATTTTTTTCTTCGTTCGCTTATAACCGGCATGGCGGTTGTTTCCGAAAGAGGTATGCTTTTCAATATAAATTATGCGGATTTCCGCGTTAATTCGTATAAGCAAGTGGTGCTTTGCTCGCCGCCTTCATGGGACAATGATTTTCATAAGCCGCTGATTCAATTGGCAAGAGTATATTACCGGCTTGTGACGGGTGCCGAAGCTCCCGAGCAAGGCGCGCCGGCTTTTTCCGCATACGGAATTGATATTCCGCCACGCATTGAATCTTTTATCATGGAGATTTTGGGCGGGGATATTCTTTACGGTTCGTTGGATGATTTTCATAAAAAATTCAAATCGCTTATTGAAGGAACAATGGAATCCGCTAATGATGCGGGCAAAAGAACACTTGCTGCCATGCGCGGTACAATTGCCGTGCTTTTTGTGATTTTCGTGCTTAGTTTAACGGTGCTTGTTTACGGCGCGGTTCGTGCACACATAGAAACAACTTTTTGGGCAAACCCCGAAAATTTCGCGGATTCATCCTCTCCGCCCCCGCCTTTATATGATTTTTCAAATATCGTTTTAACGCACCCGCGCAATTCCGCCGACCCATTGAACGGAAGTTTTGCCGCATTTGACGGTTTTATTTTCTTCCGCGGCGAAGGTGGTATGTACAGCCGTCTTTTCGGCGATATTGCATTTATACCCGGCGCGGTGGGAATGACCGCCCTTGCCAACGACAGGCGCATTGTACCGGATGCAATCCCTTCTTTTATGGTGGGCCACGACAGAGAGCTTTATTTTGTTGACGCTGCTTCGGACGGTGCAATTTTCCGCGTATCAACGACAGGCAATAACATAACGCGCATTACCGAAGGTGCCGCGCTTAATTTAGCTGTGGTTAACGATTATCTTTTTTACACCTCTGTTGCCGATAATCATAGCTTATGGCGTTATGATATTAAGAACAACAGGCTTGATAAGCTTGGTGAAACACCCATTCATGCCATTACCTCATCGGGTTCTCATTTATTTTTCATTGAGAAAGATTCAAACGGAGCAACTCTTTATTCTTGGGACTTGGACAAAGCAAGCCGATTGGAAATCGCAACCGATGCTGCCGGGGGGTTGCGCGTATTCAATGAAACATTGTTTTATATAAATAATAACGGACAAGTGCAAAGTGTAACTTTTGACGGACGGAAAATTGAAACACATTCGCCGCAAAATGTACGCTCATATGATGTTTTCTTCCAGTGGCTTGTTTTCACCGAAGAAGGAGTGCACGTTCCCCGCGCATACAACATGGATTCTAACGAATTTTTCACGCTTTCCGCAACAGAATGGGCAAGCTATATTTGGGTTAACGACGGCAGAATATACGGAATAGACCATCGCAATCCTCAGCTTGTACGAAATTTTAATTTCCCATAGTAATAACGAACGTAAACCTTTCTGCATATACCGGCGTATATTTTAGAGAAAGAAAATATATTTGAAGGAGAATTTCTATGGCAAACTCAAACGAAAAGATGCGCGTACTGGACCTTCTTGAAGCAGGACAAATTAACGCGGCAGAGGCGGCAGAGCTTATAAGCGTATTAAACGCCCCACGCCTGATGAACAAAGAAACCCGCGAAAACGTAGAAGAAAAGATTCAACAGTTCGCGAAGGACTGCAACAAATTTGCAAAAGAAGTAGGTTGCAAACTGCAAGAAGCCTACAAAAACGCCGAGCCGAAAATAAAAAAAGCCAGCAAAAGCGCATTAGAAAAAGCCGCAGACGCACTGGATAATTTGGCGTGCAGTATCAACGAATCATTGGAAGACTGTGAAAGCGACGATGACGACGACTGTTGCGGCAACGATGATGTGCCCGTAGAAAACTGATTTTGTTGGCAAATCATAAGAAAATTGTATAGTTCGCATAAAAATACCCGCGCAATTTATGGCGGGTATCTTTATGTTGCGGGAGAAACTTAGAACCCCGGGAATTCCGGAATATTTGTAGTGCAGAAATATTTACATTGATACATATTTAAAATAATTGGTGTATTTTGGCTTTTAATAGTGTAATATGGAAAAAATAGTTTCAAGAGTGAGAATTATGTTGAAAATAGGAAGAACGGCTGTTGTAATGCGAAAAACCGTTGCTATCATGCTAAGTTTTATAATGGCGTTCATGGCTATTGAAAACCCGGGAATCGCATTGGCGGTTGAGGAAATTGCGTCGGAAGTTACTGTAGCAAGACTGTCAGAACAACTCCATGAAAACATCCATAACGGAAATGTACTTTTATTCGACACCCTTGTAGACGTACATCCGGGAGCGAATACGCCGCAGGACAGATACTGGTCTACGCAAGAGAACCGAGATGCTTTTGTTGCTTCACTGGGTTTGGCGCAGGCTTTTCTTAATTCTATCACACATCAGCCGGGAAATTTGACCGTCATCACATATGACGGCGCGGACAATCCGTTGCATGAGGCGGAACTGGAATTGCTTGTTGATGGCGTTCCTTTCACATATCAAACAGGGCTCGGTATTTTTACGATTGCAGATATTACTGCCGGAAGCGCGGTCGAATTAACTATAAACTCAACCGATGAACCCCTCTACCGCTTTTTAAGATGGGATATTGTACAAGGTAACGCGGCAATCACCTCCTTAGGTGCAACCGCAGAAACCGTCATGCCTTACGGTGGCCTGATTCTGCGAGCGGTATTTGAAACCGTTGCGGAGAATTATTACTTCTGCTGGGATATTCCGGTCGAATGGTGTGAAGCAACACAAGCTCTTGAACTGATTGGGGATTATGTTTCACCCTTTGTAGTGGGAACCGTTACCTTTAGTGCCGAGCAACAGTCCCGCTCCGCGAATTTGTCGGTTCCGTGGCATGTAACCATTACGCCGTACGACGTGAAAAGTAATGTTTCGTGGATGACGATAACCGATGTGGATCAGTACGACTTTATAACAATGTTCACAATTAATGTTGAAGAAAACACAGAACCACTGCCAAGAACGGGAAATATACGGGCTTACTTTTCCTCCGGCGTGTCGCCGCGTGACATGATATCAGTCATCCAAAACCCCCGCCCGATTTTTGGGTTGTCGGGGAATATATGGCGTCCGGCAGCTAACGCGAGCAGCGCGGATGTAACCGTAACATCCGGCACAATATGGACTGTACACTGTGACGAAGGTTGGCTTACCACCGATATTTCAAGCGGAAGCGGCGTCGGCTCGTTTAGGATAAACGCGGAAGCGAACACGGGAAATACCGACCGCACGGGAATAATATTCGTAACCGAAACCGACGTTACACACACAATTGCGGTAAGACAAGCAGGGGCAGACACGCTCACTTTGTCACGGGCAACATGGTCGCCCGCTTCGGAAACAAGTACAGCCGAAGTTAATATAATTGCTCCCGGCGACTGGACGGTGGAAAGCGACGCCCCGGAATGGCTTGTTGTTGACAATGAAAGCGGGAACGGAAGCGGAGCATTTAAAATAACAGCAACAGCAAACTCGGAGATAATGCCGAGAAGGGGAACCATAACCGTAACTTGCGGCTCTGCAGGTGCAGTACGTGCTATTGCGGTAACACAGGCAATGTCTCTCAATGCGGTAGGCAACGCAGGCTGGACAATGTTCTTCGATGACGAGCTTAACCACGAAATATATGTTACAAGCAGCCCCGTAGATTCTTTCGGTGATTACCGAAATGTTTACATGGGAATGACGCGTGACATGAGCAGTGGCGGGCTGACCGGGCATTTGTATGTGTTAAACGGCGATAACCGGTTGAGTGTGGGAGATTTGACATTTACCGAAGAAGCGGAGCCGCTTTCAGAAGATACATTAGAACCATTTTCATTATTGCGTAATATATACCAAGCCGGGCGTAAGATTGGACAGTTTGCGCCGCCCGATTCCATACTGCGCGAAGCAATGGAATACGCACAGGACGAACTTGTTCAACTTCAACGCGATATTTGGTTTTCATTCAATAAACCCGCCGTAGGTGACAGGGTATTTGAAATGACAGTGCAAGACAGTGATGTTATGATGCTGACACTTGTGGAAATACAGGAACGCTTCGGGCAAGATATCACAGACGCAGTGGTGGAAGCCGCGGATAATGCAATACCGCTTGCCCTCGCGGAAGATGGTTCGGTTGAGCCGATGGCGGTCTTTGAAGTGCCGATAGTTGTTGTCGTTGTCATTGCCGGTGTTACTATTATTGTAACGCTGTATGCGATACATTCGATAAGAAACCTGCAACATGTTGACCTTAACCCCATGTTTGAAATAGTGCGGCGACCGTTTTTCAGCCCTCCTTCTATAATATTATCGCCACCCCTCATTACGGCACAGCCGCGGTATGAATTTTCGGAAGGCAGCCTTGACACCGTATGGCAATCGGGGTTTGAAATAAGCTTGACACCGGCGGAGTTGGAAACAATAACAACGGCAATTACGGCTGACGTTGCGGCGAATTTTGCAAGGAATCGGCTTAACCGCCGAAGCAAAACCCCGGACAGGTATATCGTGTATGTTGTTCGGCGGGAGGGTTTGTATGAAAGTAATGCACCATTCAAGGCAGAAGATGTTATATATGTAGGGCGTACAACTCAAACCATTGAGGAAAGAGAAAGTCAACACCAAAGGCATCCAAGTCGTAAATTTTGGCGATTGGAAGCGGTTCAAGTTGGGCTTAAGCCCGAAGAAGCTTTTGTATACGAACAAGCACTTATTGCAAACTTTGCGATTACCGCAACGATAGAAAATAGACGGCGAGCAGTTTCACCGGACAAGTTTGATGGTCGCCCCGTTAACAGTGATTACGAAGATGCTCTACGTATGCTTGCCATTCGGCTAGGAATAGACCAAGCTAAAATGCTTGAATTTATGCACATACACCCACTAAACCCTTTGGGTTGATTTCATAAAAGAGAGGAACGATTTTAATGGGACAATGGGGAAATAATTTATTTTGCGGTTCTAAGCACGCAGGCATATGGAGGGAATATAGGACATTGCTTGCATTTGATGTATCGGAATATGAAGCGTACAACTTGGTTAAAAATCACTATTTGCCAAAACTTACGGAAGAAAACCAAGAGTGTATTTTTTGGCTGACAATGGCAGCCGTACAACAGGGGTGCGGTACACTTATGCAGGAGGTGAAGAATAAAGCACTTTACTGTATAGATAACAGCGACGAGGCATTAAAGGGTTTGTTTTCACACGTTGGCGACCGCGAATATGGTTTACTGGACTATTCAATGAACAGGGATAGCGAAAAGATAAAGGATGTACTTTATGTTTTCGAAGATAACGATAAAGGCGGGGTAACGAAATTACATTATTGGTGCTGTCCAAAAGTTAGAAAAGCGTGTGAGGAAACCATTGCCACCTCAAAAAACCCCTTGGAGATAAAACGAGCCCGTAACAAGATACGAGGGCATAAAGAACAGTTGCTAGTTCTCGATAAATTAAAAGAAAAACTTCTTGCCCCGCCGTTGTCAAAGAAAAAACCATCCAAGCCGTCTGGGTATTTGTGGGAAAAGCCCCGCTGGAAAATAGGTGATATAGTGCTTTCGCACATTGTTTCCCAGACGGACAGTGACAAATGGTGGTTTAACAAATACGTGCTGTACAGGGTGGCGGATATTTTTAAGGATAGTGTTAGTTGGATTTTGCCCGACTTAGCTTACGCTGAATATGTTTCCGGTGCGCTATACGAGTGGATTGGTGATGAACCTCCCGACCCGTCCATAATCAAGGACTTGGACTATTATACGATTACGTACAACGAAGGCATGGAGAATGAGGTAACGCGTAGCTTGTGGACTATGCGTTGGATTCCCCAATATGAGAAATACACCCTTTTTCAACGCGGGTGCGAATATCCAATGCCTGTTATATCCGACTTTGCTGAAGCAGATGGCGGCAACATCTTCGCTGTGTTTTTCGATGACACAGATTTCAAAGCCTTGTACGAACATTTCAAAAGCAAAGGTCAATAGCACTTCAGTAATGAATGAAAAATATAGAACCACCTCGAAATCATGTACCCCAACCACCCCATACGCCCCAAGACGCATCTGTCAAGTTAGCTAATATGACTTGTGACTGGTAAACTAAAATGGTCGCGAAATGGCAAACAAAAATCCCTACTTTCCAAAAAACAAAAATCTATCGACTGTGATAATCTTTGAAGCTAAAAAAGACACAGGAGGTAAGATGTGA